>MDSW01102377.1_pt1 | contig 35547 bp, 35 predicted proteins | sample 811171 | NCBI WGS metagenome assembly MDSW01 (sample SAMN05326641, study PRJNA326480) | marine metagenome | isolation source: seawater | place: Atlantic Ocean: North West | collected 2012 | reverse complement strand
TTTTTCAAGTCATTTAAATCAAATTTAATATTGATAGTTTTTATAAGTTTATTGTTATTCAAGTAAAAGATATCTTTATTAAATTGTCTAGAATTTAATTTTGGCACATCTATAGCAATGGTTTTGCTACTATTATAGTGATTTAACCATCCTATGAGATCATTTAGAAAAACCTTCTTACCCATTGAAATATTAAATATTCCGAATTTATTTTTTTTAATTAACAAAAAAACTATTTTAACAAAGATATTCACAGGCAAAAAATCTTTATAAACTTTTTTATTATTAAATATTATATTTTTTTTTATATTTTTAATAAATACATCCATAAAGGTCTTATGGAGTTTTCTACTTCTTCTATTTTGATCTAACCCAATAACATTAGAAATTCTTAATATTAATACTCTGTTTTTTAAAATATCAAGAATTTTCCTCTCTGTAAAATATTTATTTTTTGAGTAGTTTTCTTTCAATAAAATTTTTCCATTTTCTCTAATATTATTATCTGGTTTATAAATTTTTCTACTACTCAAAAAAACAAATTTACATTTTTTATACTTATATATTTTTTTAGAAATTTGGTAATCATAATCATATTTGTATTTGTATTTAAGATTTACATATTCAAATGTTGACGTACAATTAATAACATAATCAATACCATCTAAATTTTTATATTTTTTGAATTTTTCAAAAGAAATATGTTTTACTTTGCTTCTACTATTAAAGTAAATAAATAAATTTTTAGCTAAAAAACTTTTTTTTCCAATAATTATAATTTTTTTTTTCATTTTTATAAAAATTTATTTACTAAATTTGTTAAATAATAATCTAATGAAAAAATTTTCTTTTTATCTGTATACACGTGTTTTTTTATAAAATCATGAGCTTCCTTTCTTCTCTTCCACCAATTTTTTGAATATTTTTGAAATTTATGAGACTCGCTCAAGGAATGTTGTTGATAATATGTTAAATATTTATTTAAATATTTTACTTCACCTAAGTCATAATAAGATTTTGCAAGAATCCTAAAGTCTAACCATATATCTGGATATTTTTTAATAATGATTTTTTTTAATATTTTTTTTAAATAAGTTTTCTTTATTGTAATTGTACTTTGTGAAGGAAAGGATGGCCAAGGAATTATATTTTTGTTTCTTTTTCTAATTCTAAATTTTATTTTATTTTTTTTTGAAAAAAATTTATATGCAAGATCGAAAGTAATCATAATTTTATTGTCTTGTTTAAAAAATTTTACTACTTCTTTTATTTTTGATTTTTTAAAAAAATCATCGCTATCTAAAAAAAAAATTAAATTTCCTTTTGATAATTTTAAACCAGCGATAACACAGTTCATCTGATTATAACTACCAAATTTTGTTTTTTTTGTGTTTACAATTATTTTAAAATTTTTAAATTTTTCCTTAGTAAAAAATTTTTTTGCAAGCTTAATTGAATTGTCAATTGATTGATCGTCTACTAAAATTATTTCAACACTTTTGTAGGTTTGTTTAATTAGCGAGTTAAGACATCTAATCAGATATTTCGAATTATTATAATTTACAACTATTACCGAAACATTGGGTCTTTTATCCATTACAATATTTTTGTATTAAATTTTTCTTTAAACATTTTTAATGTTAAGACATTTTTAAAATATTTTTAATTTTATAAAAAATAATATCTTACTAAAGCATTTATTTATGTTCTGATATTATTCTGATATACATTTTCTTTATAAGTTTCAATTTTTTCTTAAAATATGTAAATAATAATAAAAAAAATACGTTAAATGAATTTAGATAAACTAACAAATCATTATAATTTTAGGTGGTACTTGTTTTATGCCTTATTGTACTTCTCATTAATTGCTAGTTTCCTATTAGGAGAAAATTCAACCGGCGGTGCAATTAAAGATTATATTAATCAAAAAAGTATTTCACTAGATTTTAGTAATAATTTTTATGTAACATTTTTTGATTATGAAAAATATAATACTCGTCACTCCCCAATTTTACCAATTTTTCTATCACTTTTTGAAAAAATCCAACTAAACGATTTTATCATACGATTTATTCACTTAAACATTTGTTTGATTCTTCCAATATACTTCTACAAATCTCTCAATCTAATAATAAATAATAAAAATATTTCTTTTTTTTTAGCTAGTTTAATTTTTATTTCCCCTACATTTAGAACTTTAGCTATATGGCCAGACAGTAGATTGTTAGGTCTAACTTTTTTTACAATCAGCATTTACCAATTTTTAAAATTTCAAAAAAAAGGTAAATTTTCAAATTGCATAAAGAATATTATTTTCCTTTCATTGGCTGCTTATATTAGTCCTAATTTTTCTTTGTTTGCTGTTTTTTATTTTTTGAATTTTGTTGTACATTTTAAAAAAAATTTTAAAATAATTATTTCAATTATACTACTGAATGTAATTTTGAGTTTTCCTGCATTCTTCTATTTATTTTTTTTAGATAATAATTTTTTAAGCAATGCTGCGGTTTTAAACGAAAATTCAAAATCAATTTTTTTTCTTGGAAATATTCCGAATAATGTTTTATTAATTTCTTCTATTATATTTTTTTACCTAATACCGTTTTTAATACTAAAAGTTTTTAAACTTAATTTTAAAAAAAAATTTACCTTCAACATAATAATATCGTTAGTAATACTTTATATATGTATTAATTATTTTGACTACAAATATGAATATACAGGAGGAGGAATATTTTTTAAATTATTTTATGTTCTTTTAGATATTAAATATCTATTTTTTGTAGTTGTTTGTATCTCTATATTTTATATTTTTGTTTTATCAAATCAAAAAATTAATAACTTTTTATTAATTGTAATTTTGATATTGAGCAATCCACAAGTAACTGTTTACCATAAATACTACGATCCACTTTTATTAATTTTATTTTTTTTATTATTTAATATAGATATAAACTTTAATAATTTAGAAAAATTTAAAAGCAAAATATTAATCTTTGCTTATTTTCTAATTTTTTTAATAGTAAGTAATTTTAAATCTTATGTACTCTGATATTACATTAATTATACCTGCAAAAAATGAAAGTGAGTCTTTGCCTAAAGTTTTAAATGAACTTAAAAAATTTAATATAAATAAAAATGTCATTCTTGAAAGAAGAGACTTGTTAACTTTAAACAGTATAAAGAAATATAAATGTAAAATAATATTTCAAAAAAATAAAGGTTACGGTGGTGCACTTATTGAAGGCCTTAAATCGGTTAATACAAAATATTTTTGCATTTTTAATGCTGATGGTTCTTTTGATCCAAATGAAATTAAAATAATGTTAAATAAAATTAATGTAAAAAACGCTGACTTTGTTTTTTCTACGAGATATGAAAAAAATTGTGGTAGTGATGACGATACAATAATTACTCTAATCGGTAATTTTTGTTTTACAATGATAGGTAAAATTTTTTTCAGACTAAGACTTACAGATATATTATACACCTATGTTCTTGGAAAAACAAAAAAAGCAAAACAGCTTAAGTTGAAATATTTAGATTTTAGGTTTTGCGTTGAATTACCCATTAAGGCTAACAGAAAAAAATTTAAATTAATTACCTCAAAGTCACACGAAAGATCTAGAATAGGTGGACAAAAAAAGGTGAATGCTTTTAAAGATGGTCTTCTAATTTTAAGTGGAATGATAGCTCTTTTTTTTGGTATTTAATTTTTAGAAATTATTTTTAATATTCTTAAATAAAAATATATATAGATTAAACTAAATAACAAAATCATGAAAAGTTGTATAAATGTATGCTTATAATTTAAGCTAGCAAGATAAATAAAAATTAGGTTAAACGAATTAATAATTAAACTTGAAATATTATTTGCTAAATTTTGTTTTAAATTAAATTTTGTTTTAAAATACACATATACGAGTTGATGCAAATGTTTATTATCAGGTTTTAAGGGTGATTTGTTAAAAGTAAATTTTCGTACAATGGAGAACAAATTTTCAAAACAAGGATACCAAAGTAATAATGCTATAAAAAGAGGGGATATATTTTGGTTATTATTGTAAATAAGAATTACAAAATATCCTGTAAATAAACTTAATATGTAAGACCCGCTATCTCCTAAAAATAATTTTTCATTAAAATTTAAAATTAATAGATACGATAGAATTATTGAAAAATATAAAACCTCAGTGGCACTTAAATTAACAAAATTTAGAAAACCATTTTTAAGTAGAATTACTATGATAATTAAATAATATCCAATTTGAAGACCATTTAATCCATCAATAAAATTTGATCCGTTAATTAAAACTAATAAACATAGAACAACAAAAATAACCGATATGATATTATTTTCTAATAAAGATGAAAGATAATCATTTCTTAAATCAGAGATTCTTATTTCAAAAAAATTAACAAATAATAATACAAATATCATTTGTAAAATAAATCGTATTTTAGGAGAAATTAGATATTTTTTATCTGAAGAAATTCCTAGTAAATAAAAAACTATAATAGATAAACATAAATAGTAATTTTTATATGTTAAAAATGTAAAAAAAATTAAAATAAAAAATCCACCACTCAAAGGGACATTTTTTTTTCCCAAAAAATTTTGATGGCTTTCTCCAGTTTGACTAGGTAGAAAATTAGATTTTTTAATTAACTCATTAACTGGATAAATTAAAATTAGAAATAATATAAAAAAAATTAGTTCCATCTTAAGTAATCCTTTTTGATGTAGTTTAAACTCAAATAAATTAAATATATGAATGATTTAAAAAAATTAAATTTCATATGTGAAAAATAAACTTTATAACCATCTTTTAATTTCTGAATAGTAGATGCAGATAATGAATTTTCAGTTTCTTTCCATGATGCTAAATTTTGATTCAGTCCATATATTGAATAACCTTTTTTAAGTACCTTTAACCAGAAAACAAAATCTTCTTTAGTCTTAAAATTTGAAAAATTGCAATCACGTCCATAAATTTTTTTATCTATAATCACTGTAGATAAACCTATATCACAAGACGTTAACAAATCGTTCACATGGTAAAAATTTCTTGCAGTCCTTTTTCCTACTATTTTTCCTGCTATATTAAGAGAATTATATGTTGTGTGAGAAATAAAAGCCCCCTTTTGTTTCATAAACTTAATTTGTTTTTGTAATTTATTTTTTTTCCAGAAATCGTCAGCATCAAGAAAAGCAATATATTTTCCATTAGAATTTTCAATTCCATTATTTCTTGATAAACCAGCCCCGAGATTCTTTTTATTTACTATTATTTTTATTTTATTTATTTTTTTGTATTTTTTCTTTAAAAATTCGAGGTCTTTTTTGTCTTTATCGTCATAAACTAAGATTATCTCTGTTTTTTTATAACTTTGATTTAAAGCTGATTTTATAGTTTTGTTAATATAATTTTTTTTTTTGTAATATGGAATTATAATACTTACTAAGCTCATTTAAAAACTTTCCTATCAATATTCATATAATCTAGATTTCAATTATTTTAAAAAATAGTCTTGTCTTCATATTAATTAATTATATTAATCTAATTTAAATGTTATACAAATTTAATAGTTCTTTAATTTTATATTAAACCTTAAATGAAAAAAAAAGTAATAATATTTATGCCATCTATTGAGGGGGGAGGTGTTGAAAAGAATCTATTTATAATATGCAATTATCTTGCATCGAAACTTCAAAAATTGTCGGTAATTACAATTTCAAAAAAGTATAAAAAAAAATTTAAAAGCTCAATTAAATTTATTTCGCCAGCTTCTGAAAGGTGGGATAAATTTGGTAGACGTATTAAATATTTTTTAGCTTTATTAATACTTATAAAGGAAATTATAAAAGATAGAGACATAACAGTGTTATCTTTTCAAGCAAATATTTACTGTATAATAATTTGTAAAATATTTTCAATACGAGTTATCAGCAGATCCAATTCTGCACCTATTGGATGGTCTAACAATTTTATTAAAAAAATTATTTTCAAATATTTTTTGAAAAAAGCTGATAAAACTATTGTAAATAGTAAAGATTTTAAAAAAGATCTTAAAAATAAATTTAATGTAAATTCAACTTGTATATATAATCCTTTAAACATAGTTGAAATTAGGAAAAATTCCAAAATTAATAATAAAAAATTTTTTAAATATAAAGATAGATTGAAAATTCTAAATATTGGAAGATTTACAGAACAAAAAGATCAAATCACTCTTCTTAAATCATTAAATATTCTAAAAAATAAAATTAATTTTGAGGCAATAATTGTTGGTAAAGGAATAAGAAAACAAAATTTATTAGATTTTATTAAAGGAAATAATCTTGAAAAATTCGTAAAAATAATTGACTTTATGAAAAATCCTTATCCTATAATAAAAGAAACTGACTTATTTATATTATCATCAAGATATGAGGGGTTGCCAAATGTTTTGCTTGAGTCATTGGCATTAGAAAAAATGGTTATTTCAAGTAATTGCCGAACTGGGCCAAAAGAAATTCTTTTAAACGGTAAAGGTGGTCTTTTATTTGAGGTTGGAGATTACAAACAATTATATAAAAAAATATTATATTATTTAAAAAACAAAAGGAAATGTAAAAAATTATTAAATACTGCAATTAAAAAATTAGATAGATTTGACATGCGCAAGAATTTAGAAAAATATTATAATCTCATAGTAAATTAGTTAATTAAGTTTTCTAAAATATTTTTGAAACTTTTATAATGATAAAAAATAGAATATTGTTTAGTCTTCTTCTTTAAATTCATCTTTTTTTTAAATTTTTCACCATCATGCATATTTTCGAATTTAATTAGGGAGTTGAAAAGTCCATCTTTTTGATTACTTTTAAACAAAATACCAGAGTCTCCATAATTTAGAAATTCTCTAGGTCCGTGTGGACAATCGCTGGATATAACAAATAAATTATTATAACCAGCTTCAATTATAACAAAGCCTGGATCCTCCCATAAAGAAGTAAGAACAAATATTTCAGCATTTTTCATATATTCATACACATTATCTACTTGGCCCTTAAATTCTATATTATTTGAGATTTCTTTTAACTCACAAAATTTTTTTAGATCTTCTTTTTGATCTCCATCACCTAAAATAATCAATTTATATTTTTTGTTTACTTTCATGAATTTTTCAAATTCTTCAATTAAGTAATGATAATTTTTTTGTCTTGTGAGTCTGCCAACAGCTAAAATATATTTTGATTTATTATTCTCCAATCTCTTTCTCTTGATGTTTTTTCCAATGTTTATAATGGGATCTTGTAAATAAACTATTTTATTTGATTTAAACAAGTTTATTGAACTTAATTTTGTAAGTGTAGCTTGAGTTGGACATGTTACGCAAGATATCTTCCAACTGCAAACTTTCCAAAACCAATATCTTAAGAAATTTAATTTTGGATAGCCTGATATTCTCAAAATCAATTTAATCTTAATATTGAAAATTGTGAATAATGTTAGAGGTAAAGATGTAATCAAATGAGCAACTAAAACTTCATTTCTATTTTTAATTGACAAGTTTAAAAGTGGAATAAATGAGAGAATAAATATAATCAGGTAGGATAATCTACTTCCCAAAAATCCTTTTTTTGGTAAAAATTTAAAATATCCCAAATTATAAAAATTTATTATTTTAATATTTTGATATTTAAAAAAGTCCAAATATTCATCCCATTCACCACACGAATTTATTATTATCGGCTCAAATTTATTAGAATATTTTTTAATTGAAATTGCTGAATTAATGGTTGAGTACAAAGTGCCAACTCTATTTAAACAAGGTGACCAATAAAAAATTTTTTTCATAACTTTAATTTTTTTTAAACTATTTTAATATTTTTTAAAATAGCCTCAGCTCTTTTACGATATGTATATTTTTTAGATAATTGAAAAGCATTCAATTTTATTAAATTAATTTTCTTTAATTTATAACGCACATAATTAATTTCTTTAAACCAATTAATTAAACTTAAATTTTCAATCATTATACAGTTTACATTATGTTTAATTATTTCTTTAAATACATTTAACTTAGTCGAAATAATAAGTTTACCAGAGGCCAAATAATCAAATAATTTTAGAGGTGACGTGAACTTAGACAAATTACCAACACCGCCGGTAGCTTTAATGACATTCTTGTTTGCGGGCATTAATAGAATATCCATTATATCTATATATTTATTTAGTTCACTATAAGGTCTATAACTTACAATTTTTAGATTACGATTTTTATAATGTTTTTTAATTTCTCTTACTTTTTCTACTGATCCACCATACACATAATAGTTATTTAAAGAGTCAAGTTTTGATAATTTAAATACAAAATCAGCTCCTTTGCCCTCTTCTAAACTTCCAAAATAGCCGATATTAAGTTTTTTTTTTGTTTTTAATATATCAAACTTAAATTTGAGGTCAGAAGCACTTGGTATAATCTCTATTTTGCTAGAATTTACTTGTAAATCATTGATTAGGAATTCTTTAACATTTTTTGTGATTGCAATAATTTTAATAATTTTTTTATTATTTAAAATATTAAAATTATAAAAGATAAAGCGTACTATTCTACTTTCAATAGATAAATCATGGTGAAATTCAATTATTGCTTTTTTTTTAAATAACATAAGTATAAAAAGTGTAAATGGGTTTCTGGTGATTATAAAATCAAAATTAGATTTAATACAATAAATCACAGCGAAAATTGAAAAAAAATAATAATTTATACCAATTGGAAATTTTTTAAAAAAATTTATCTTATTAATTATTGGAACATTTTTTAAATTGTAAAACTTTTTTACAGATATATTTAAACCGGTATTTGGCGTTATTAATTCAACGTGATTGTTTAAATTTAATAATGCTTCACAAGTTTTAATTACTTGAAGACTTCCTGGATTATTGGAAGGCATAGAAGAATTAAAAATGTAACCAATTTTCATTTAGCAATATAACAAATTAAAAAATTTAAGTAAAAATAGATAATTTGAATGCATATTAAATCATATATTTTTTATACCATTTAATCGTTTTATCTAATCCAAATCTAAATGTTTTAAAATTTTTGTGATTAGTAATATTTATAATTTTTCTATTATCTCCATGAGTTTTAATAATATCTGCTTGTTGAAGAGATATTTTTTTTACTCTTGGTCTGATTTCGTTTTCTTGCATAAATTTGATAATTGTACTTAATTTTTGAGGTTTATTGGAACAAATATTAAATATATCATTTTTTTTTAATTTAAAGTTTTTTAATAACAGTTTTTTTAAGATTTCAGTTACATCATCTATATATGTAAAATCTCTAATATGATTTCCAAAATTATAAAGTTTAAATATTTTTTTTTTGTAGAAACAATTAATAAATTTCATCATCATCATATCTGGCCTGCCCCATTCACCAAAAACTGTAAAAAATCTCAATCCAGTACATTTTAAATTGTAATAATTACTGTAAACAGCAGAAATTTCTTCATTCGACTTTTTAGATAAAGCATAAATATTTTTTGGATTAATTTTTTCAGTTTCCTTAAGAGGAAAATTATTATTTTCACCATATACAGAACTAGATGAAGCATAAAACAACCTTTTAACTTTATATTTTTTTACACACTCTATTATATTAAAAAAACCTAAATAGTTGCTGTCCATGTACTTTCTTGGAAAATTTATTGAATATCTTACGCCGGCTTGTGCAGCAAGATGAAATACAAAGTCAAAATTATTTTTTTTGAAAATTGTTTCTAATTTTTTGTTATTTAAAATATTTATTTTGAAAAATTTAAAATTTTTGTTTTTAAGCAATAATTGATTTCTTTTTTTTTTTAAATTTACATCATAATATTTGTCAAAATTATCAATACCAACAATAGAATATTTTTTATTTTTAATTAAATTTTTTGCTAAATTAAAACCGATAAAGCCAGCTGATCCAGTTATAAGAATTTTCATTTTGAATTAAATTTTTTATACTCAGTTAATATTTTATTAGCTCTGTTTTTCCAACTATATTTTTTTGATGTAGAAAGTGAGTTTTGACAAATTTTACTTATATGAAATTTATTTTCCAATAAAGCATTTATAGCTTTTTTCCAATTTTGATAATTGTATTTATTTACAACAATTGAGTTATTTTTATGTTTTAACACTTCGCAAATTCCATCTAATTTAGAGGAAATTATAATCCTTCCAGAGGCCAAATAGTCAAACATTTTTAAAGGTGAACAATAGTTGGCTGTATTTATATTATTGGCATTAATAGATACATCATTTGAATAAGGCATTAATAATATGTCTGATTTTGATAAAATATTAGGAACTTTATTATATTCAATGTGGTTAAAAATTTTTACATTTTTTATATTATTTAAAATTGTTCCATCATTTTTTCCATATAAGCTAAAATTTATTTTATAAAAATATTTAGCTAGTTTGAGGATTAATTCTATTCCTCTTCCTTTATAAAAACTTCCTATATAAGTTGCTGTTTTAATTTTTTTTATTTTTTTTCCTTTTTTAAAATTTTTTGGATCAGTTCCATCATGCAAAATCACAAATTTATTATTTTTAATAGCGTACAATTTTTTAAGAGCTTTTGAGATAAATATGATTTTAATTATATATTTTGAATTAATAAAGTTGAGTCCTATTAGAAAAAATTTTGTTAACGATTTAAGTTCAGTATGTATTTCTAGAAAATGATTAATTTTAAATATCGATAAAAAAATACTTGCATGCAAGCTCCTTGTAATTATTAAAGATTTGCTTCTATCTTTTAACCATATTGATACTTTTAAACCAAAAATTAGCCTACCCAAAAAATTTGTTAATTTTGATTTTAGTATACTTTCTATTTTAAAATAAAACTTACTATTTAACAAAAATTTTTTTTTTAACTTTGAAAAATCTAATTTTTGATTCTCATGTGGAATTAAAAGGGTTGTATCAATCTTATTTTGTCCAAATGCATCGCACATTTTAATTACATGTTGACTGTAAGCGCTTCTATTAGTCAAGGATGTGTCTGCTATATAAAAAACTTTCATTTTTTTTATTTTTCTTGAATTAAAATATTTATTTAAAAAATTGGAATATTTGCTTATTTTTTAATTTATTTATTTTTTTCATTAATATATCGTGTGGTGTAAGTACAATAAAAATATCAAATTTGTTTACCTCTATTGATGAATTTAAAATACCAAATTTTTTTGCTGTATTATTATTTATTATTGGATCAAAACCTTTGATTAATTTATTTTTTTTATTTAAATTTTTAAATATTTTTAATGACAAGGAGTTTCTTAAATCTGCAACATTTTTTTTGTAAGTCAGTCCACACAATAAGGCTTTATTTTTTTTTTTTAGGATCTTTTGATCTAAGAATATTTTCAATTTTGTTTTGAATATTTTTTGTCATTGTATCGTTTATACTACGCCCAGCTAAAGTAATTTTAGTGGCAAAGTTATTATTATTACAAATGTGTGAAAAATAGTACGGATCAACTGGTAAACAATGACCTCCGACTAATCCTGGTTTAAATTTTAAAAAATTCCACTTTGTAGATGCTAATTCATAAACATTTTTAAAATTTATATTTAATTTATCGCAAGCCATATAGATTTCATTAATCAGGCCTATATTTACATCTCGTTGGATATTTTCAATAACCTTAGCAGTTTCTGCTTCCATTATATTTTTTGAATAAATAATTTTTTTTCCTAAATTTTTATACAGTTTGATTATCTTTTTTTGTTTAAAATTATATGGATAAGCTAATATCTTATTAATTCTATTTAATTTATGGACTTTATCTCCTGGGTTGACTCTTTCAGGGCTATATCCAACAAAGAAATCCTTTCCATTCTTAAATAAATTATTTTTTTCAAGAATTGGAATACAAAATTTTTCTGTTAATCCAGGATACACAGTTGATTCAAAGATAATAATATCATCTTGCTTTATCAATTTTGACAATTTTGTACAAACATCCTTTAAATGCCTTAAATCTGGAATTTTATTATCAAAAACTGGAGTTGGAACTGTAACAATATAAACATTGCATTCTTTAATTTTTTTAACATTGAATGTAAGATCAAGATTTTGTTTGGTTAATTCTTTTTTCTTAAATTCACCGAAAATATCTTTTCCTTTTCTTAAATCAACAATTCTTTGTTTATTAATATCGTATCCTAAACTTTTATATTTTCTTGCAAGATTTAAAAATAAAGGAAGTCCCACATAACCAAGTCCAATTACACATGGTTTTAAATCTTTATAATTTTTTTTCAACATTTTTTTGAATTTCTAAGTCTAGTTTTGAATTGATAAATTGTTAATCATTTTTCTCAACTCATTGATACTTAAAAACTTTTTATTAGTGTTGCTACTGTAAATAAAATTTTTATTTACTTTTTTACATTTAAATTTTTTTTTATATTTATTTAATATTTTATTATTAAGATTAGGCAATATCAGATAGAATTTATTTAGTTCAATTGTATTTTGACTATCACTTGATGAAATCATTTCTTCATGAATTTTTTCTCCTGGTCTGACACCAATGATTGGAGTTTTACACTTTGGACCTACTGCCTTAGCTAAATCAACTAACTTGTAACTTGGTAATTTTGGAACTAATAATTCTCCTCCGCTAAGATTTCTTAATGACCATAAAACTATTTCAACGGCATATTCTAAGGTTATATTAAATCGAGTCATATTTATATCAGTTATTGGTAACGACCCTTTATTTTTATTTTTTAAGAAAAAAGGAACAACTGAACCTCTGCTACCTAAAACATTTCCATACCTAACAACAGAAAATTTTATGTTTCTATTCCCTTTAATGTTATTAGCAGATATAAATAATTTATCTGAACACAGCTTAGTTGCACCATACAAATTAATTGGGGAACAGGCTTTATCTGTTGAGAGTGCTAAAACATTCTTAATATTATTTTTTAAAGCAGCTTCAATTAAATTATTAGCACCAATAATATTAGTTTTAATCGCTTCGAATGGATTATATTCTGTTGCGGGAACTTGTTTTAATGCAGCTGCGTGTATGATTGTTTCTACATTTTCAGTGGCGGACAATAATCGATTTTTATCACGAATATCTCCTAAAAAAAATCTAATAAATGGATATTTATCTGGAGGGTATAGTTTTGACATTTCAAATTGTTTTAATTCATCTCTACTAAAAATTATCAATCTAGATAATTTTTTATTTTGTTGGATTAGTTTTTTTATAAATGCCTTACCAAAACTTCCTGTTCCACCGGTTATTAAGTATGAATTTTTTTTCATCATATTTTTTAAGTATATTTTATTTTTTTAGTTAATAATTTTTTATAATACATAAAATATAATTTTTCCTTAAGATTATTTGCTTTTGTATATCATTTTTTATTAAAATTTTCTGGGTAAAATTGTTTTTCAGTCTTAGATTTAAATTTTTTTAGTAAATTTATATTTTTTTTTCTTATTTTAATATTTTTAAATCTTTCAATTTTATTCATGAGAGTGAATTGTATCTTGCTCAAATTTGGTTTAATTTTTAACCATTCACAAATCTCTAGATAATTTTTATATTCAAAATTTTCTATTTTAAAAATTTTATAATTTTGTTTGTTTATCTTTTTTATCGATTTAAGCAAATCTGAGTTGACTTCATTCCAATACCATTTAGCTTTAACCAATGGCTCAAGTTTATTCCACTTAATAAAATATTTATTATTCGGTGCTATTCTTGAAAAATTATGGTGTTTGTTATGTGCACTTGTTGCTAGTCCTTGATAGCCTAAGGCATAGTTATTATTATTCTTGTTATATTTAAACTTATACCATCCGCTCGCTGTTAAATCTTGACAGACATTATTTGGATTTCTGATTAGTATTATTATTTTTGAATTAAACTTTTTAACTAAATCTGAAATATGAAATGTCAAATAAGACGAACTTTCCAAATAAATTTTTTTTTTTTTATTTGTATCATTTATTGCTTTTTTAATTGTTAAAAAAAAAGGATTATCGTCGACTTTTAAATTATTGTATTTAATAAATTTATAATACGATTGAAGAAGAGGTCTGCTTTCATCATAACATTCTAAATTTTTGTTGCTTTTGAATAATTTATTAAGAAAGCTTTCTCCGCATTTTCCAGAACCTATAATAAATAAACTTTTCATATATTTTGCATAACTATCAACTTTCAAATAACCAAAATCTGTTTCCAAGCCTGGTAATTTTAAATTTTTTTTTAATTTTATAAATTTTTGAATATCTTGACATTTTGTTACTTAGTATAAATTTTTTCATTATAGGAAATTTATACTCATTTATATTTTGGTAATTGAAAATCAAATTATACACTTTAGATTTTAATTGATTATATATTTCATAAAGAAACAAGTTAAATTTAATATATGCTAAACTTTGAGATTTGTGTTGTTTAATTTTTTTTGATAATTTGTTCAGTATCGAAGTCATTCTCTCACTTGAAGATTTATTTTTCTTAAAAAGAACCCTAGAATTTAGTATATTTAACTTTTTAAAATTATTCTTTTTTGATTTAGTTAGATTATTTATAAGATTAACTACTTCTAATTTATTTTTTGCATTATAAGAAATTTTATCAACAAATTTTCCAAATCCATGATTATTTTTTACTGGGATAAAATTTATATTTTTTGTAGAATTAATTAAAGACTCAATGGAAGTTGTACATCTTGTTTGTATAACTAGATCACAAAATTTTATCAAGCTACTAGAATTTTCTGGATTTACAATTTTTATGTTTTCTCTATTAATTATATTTTCTTCCCAAAAAATAAAATTTTCAACTGGATGTGGCTTTAAATAAAAAAAATAATTAGGATAAACTAAAGGTAAATAGTTTATTAGTTCCAAAAATTTTATTATATTTTTTTTTTGGTACTTTAAAAACAACTTATCCTTATTAAGTAATTCAGGACATCTTAAATAAAATCCAGCTTTATCTTTAAGCTTGAAATATTTTTTTTCTCCATATTTGTTATTTGATAAAGCAAAGTTTGTAAAAATTCCTATTTTTTTTTTATATTTATTATTTATAAAATTAAAACTATTGATATTTTTCCAAGCGTCTACACGATTTGATCCTGTTAAAAAGAATTTATTCTTGTAATCTGGAAAAGCTTCTCGAAGTTTTTCGTAATCATATTTACCCCAACAAAAAAACGCATCAAACTTTGATAATTCCTTCTCAGCGATCCTGCTTTTTATAAAATATTTTTTATAGTCTAAATCATCTAGCACTCCATGTTCATGGTCAATTGTAGTTAATATAAATCCTTGTGCTTTGAAAGTGTCATGAAGTTTTGATTTTTGTTCTCCGTGTGTTACACTTTTTGTCAAAACGATACCTGGTTTTAAAATTTTTTTATTTAATAAGAAACGATATGTAGATGAATCACCAATAAAAACATTAAATTCTTTCTTTAGAGAGAATAAAATCAATATTAAATTTGCATCTAGTTCTCTAGTTGCTATTTCCATTATTATATAAAGATTTCTTTTCATTATTTTTTTAAAAAGATTTTTTTATCTCTTAATTCATAAATATTATCACAGTAAATCATGCTCTCCTTTCTATGAGAAATTAGAATTATTGTTTTATATTTTTTGAGATTTAATAGATCTTTTAAAAATTCTCCCTCAGTTTTCAAATCTAACGCGCTTGTTGCTTCATCTAAAATTAGTATATCTGGGTTAAAATAAAGCGCCCTTGCGATACTAATTCTTTGAGTTTGTCCACCAGAAAGATTTTCTCCCCGTTCACTTAATACTGTTTCTAACCCTTCGGGTAAATTATTGATAAATTTATCTATTTTTGAAATTTTGATTACTTCTTGAATTAGAGCATGATTAATATTTTTGTTTTCCTCTCCAAATGCAATATTGTTTGTGATACTTTCATCTAAAATGAAACTTTCCTGGGGAACATAACCATAATTTAATATTAAATTTTTGTCTATTGTAAGCCCATCAACTTTAATTTTACCACTTGTTGGTTTAAATATGCCCAATAATATATCTACTAACGTACTTTTTCCTGCGCCAGTATCTCCAATTATACCAATGAATTCACCTTTATTAATTTTAAAATTTAAATTTTCTAAAGTTGCTTCTGTTTTATTTTCATATTTAAAACTTAAATCTTCTAGTTCAATCGTTTTATTAAAATTAATTTTTTTGACTTCATTTTGATTAAAATTTATTTCATCATCTGTTAGCTCATTAGAATCATAAATTTTGATCAATGTATCTAGAGAAGGTTTGCTTCCAGATATTGCTTGAAAATTAGTTGATAATCTTGTGAGAGATGGAATTAGTCTATAGGCTATTGTAATATACACCGTTGCAGTTTCAAAAAAATAATTCAAAGTAGCACCTTTATATATAAAAAAAGTTCCAATGGTTGCAACAATCAACACTAAGAAAAATTCTAAAAATAATCTAGGAATAACAAACATCACAGAAAATTTTCTAGAAACTAAAGCGCTAAACATGTTATGAAATTTAAATTTTTTTAAAAAAAATTCCTCTTTTTTCATGAACTTAATTAATTTAACAAAATCTAAGGACTCTTTAAGATTTTTTAACTTCATGCCGTCATGATACAAACGATCTTTGCCCCACCCAAAGAACTTTTTTTTAAATTGAAAAAAATATAATAAAAATAATAAAATCATAATAGCCAATATTATGATTGTGGTTGTTGGATTATAAAATAGTAAAAAAATTACCATAGCCGCAGCAATTATAATTTCTAAAATAGAAATCATTAGGGGGGTAAATATATGCTTATAAAAAATATTTACTTCACTCATAACGTTTCTAATCATAATTGCGCTATTATTGTTTATATGAAATTGGTGTTTTGCCTTAAGGTATTTCTTTAAAAAAAAATTGCTCAACTTTACTTGTAAGTTAAGTGCAAATGTTGCTTGATAATAACTTAAAAATGTTAGGTATAAAAATTTTATTAAAAAAAGGAAGATTAATAAAATCAAAACTGTATACGCAAAATTGCTTTCGTCTAATTTTGGATTTAATTCATTGAAGAATTTTTTTAAAAAATTAAGTATTGGATTATCTGATTGATTAGAAATTAAAAAAATTGCAGGTAACAAGGCTCCAACACTTAATAATTCAATTATTGCTCCAATACATATAAATACTAAAAGTTTAAACGCACTAAATTTGTCTTCAACTAGCTTTAATATTTTTGAGATCATTTGGTAGATATCTACTAATAATTAATAATGTCAATTTTTAGATTAAATTAAATATTATTGATTATATTTGCAAATCTTTTATAGGATTTTCCATCACTATTACCCATATGATAATCGAGCAAATTTTTGGATTGCTGGTCTAAATTTATTCTATAGGGCTTACTTTTGATTATTTTTTCTAAATAGTATTTAAATTGTTTTACATTTTTAGCCATAAGCACTGGTTGAGAAAGCTTCATAACATTTTTTTTTTTAAATTCGTTGTTTAAATTAAAATAAGGTACAATAGTTTTTTTTCTACATCCAACTCCTTCTAATATGCTTATAGAATTAAATCCAATAACTGCTTTGCTATCTTTAATATAATTAAAACTTTGACCTCCCTTAATTATTTCACAATTTTTTAAATTAGTATCATTAATTATTTTAATTTGTTTATTAATATCATCTCTATTAATATTTTTTGATTTAAAAATAAATTTAACGTCAGGAAATTTTTTTGCGATTTTGAGGGTGCTTTTAACTGCAAGTAGAGTAGTTTCTTCCCAGAATTTTAATGCTTTTTTGTCTGGCACAAATATACCTCTTTGACTTTGCATTAAAAAAAATAAAATATGTTTCTGTTTAAAATTTATTTTTTTATCAAATAATTTATCTGCTCTTGGGACACCAATTACTTTAATTTGATTTTTTTTTACTACCTTTGACTCAATTAAAAAATCTGCATATCTCTTTGAATATACGAGCATTAGATCACCATTGTATATACCTAAGTTTTTCAGAAATAACTTGTAATATAATGGTTTTTCACCATCAAGAACATTGCTCTCTTTTTGATGCGTGATAAATTTTATATTATTATTTTTACATGCATATTGAAGCTCTCTTTCAGGTCCATACAACCAATTAAAATTAATAATTATATCAACTTTAAAAATTTTTTTTAGCTCTCTCAAAATTTGTGTATAATGTAATCTTAAATCCTTTTTTTTACTCTCTGTTTGTTTATTATTTTTCATATAATAATGTTCATGTACACCTTTTAAAAATTGATTAAATATTATTTTAAGTAATCTTCTTTGAAGAACATATGGTTGAAACTTTATTTTTGTTTTTGAGTAACATAATCTTACATCGTCAATACCTATTGATTTTTCAAGTATAATTAATTTTCTATTTGAGTAAGTTTTCTTAATACCTGTTAGAGGTCTAAGTGAAATAAAAATTAAATATGACGTCAATTTTGTTGATCTTAATTTAACCGCCAATTCAAAGATAATATAAAAAAGTTTATTTCTGATAATTCTAAACATTAAAATTTTCTTACTTTTGGAAGAACTTTATTACAAAAGTTTTTTGTATCGTTTAGACAGTCATAAAATGTTAATGCAATACCATTTATATCACTTTTATATATTTGTTCGAGTTGCTCGATACAATCATTTGAATTTCCAATTATTGTATAATGCCCAAGGGATCCCGCTACCTTTTGTTTTACTTGTTTTAAATATAAACTCAATTTATCTTTTTTTGCCCAAGCAAGATTTGAAATAAAATTATCTACTGCCTTCAAATCTGCATTTTTTTTGGAATATTTTTGATAAAAATCCTCTGCTTCTATTCGTGTTTTTTTACAAATTATATGTATGGGGCTATAAATTAATACTTTTTTATTTTGCTTTTTTGCTTCCAACCTTAATATTTTATTATTTTTTTTTAATGTTTCTAATTTGCTAAACATTGTAAACAAAATATCACAGTTTTTTGTTGCAAACTTTCTACCATTGTCTGAGAATGCTGCTGAAATAAAATTTATTTTAGTTCCATTTAATAACTTTGGAAAACATTGGCCATTTTTAAATTTAATAAATTTACCATTAAAATTTATTTTTTTATTTGAATGGATAAGCTTTTTATATGCACGTAACCATTCTTCAGCATATTGATATCTGTTTATTGAAGAAATTTTTGTTGAAACATTAAACATTTCAAATTCTGCTTTATTCCAACCACATACTAAATTTAATCCAAATCTACCATTGGATATATGGTTCATTGTTACTGAAGCCCTGGCTGCAAAAATTGGATTTGTAAAAGGTAGATGAATAGTTGAATATATTTTAATATTTTTAGTAATTGACGCTAAAGATGACATTAAACTAATTGTCTCAAAAGTATTTCTATGGGGGTTTGTATCTCCAGACCAATCATTCCATCTTGCTATTGGCAAGAGAAAATCAAATTTATTTTTTTCACAAACTATTGCTATTTTTTTTATTAAATCAAAATTTGGATTCCATCTATCCCGTTGTTTTGTAAGTGTAACACCGCTGCTGGCATTAAAAGCAAAAAGTCCTATGGAGAAATTCTTTTTCAATTTGTTATATTGTTAAATTTCACTTATTTAAAATATATTTGGAAAATTTTCAATTTATATTTGAATAAATTTATATATTGTCATAATTTAGTAATAATTTATAAGATTCAATCGTAATGAAATATTCTATTTCAAATTTTAATAAAACAGGGGTAGCCTGGCCTATTGCTTTAAACAATAAATATAAAGAAAACTATTTAGAACAAAAATATTTTGATTTTCAAAAAATGGCTACTGCTTGTCTTGGTAAAAATGTAAGTATAAAACCTAACTTGCTGTCGACTTTTTTTGATAATCTGGCTTTTTCTGAAGATATAATAAAAAATGTTAAAGAATTAATTGGTGATAATTTATATTTATGGTCATCGGCATTTTTTTGTAAAGCGCCAGGAGAAGGAAAAATCGTGAGCTATCACCAAGATAATCCATATTGGCAATTGAGCACAACTAACGTTGTAACTGTATGGATAGCTCTTACAAACAGTGATAAGAAATCTGGAGCTCTTGAACTTGTTCCCAATTCTCACAACTTTGGAATTATTAATACATTAGACGTACAAAATCCTAGAAAAGCATATTTAAATGGTGAAAAAACTACAAGTGAAAAAGATCTACTATCTTACAAACAAAATTTGGACGAATTTTTAAAAAAACATAATCCAGAAATTGTTGAACTAAAACCAGGAGATTACTCAATACATCATGTTAATACGGTTCATGGAAGCGGCGTAAATTATTCAAATAATTACAGAATTGGATTTGCTCTAAGATACATAAGTTCTGATACAAAACATAAAGAAGAAAGCCAAGATAGTGCGGTTCATGTATGTGGGGAAAAAAACTCATATTTTATAGATGAAAAAAGACCTACATCAGACTTTAGTGATGAAGCTGTAGATGCATATAAAAAAGCAATGTTTTCTGCTGGTGCTTTCGGGAATAAAAAATACTAAAATTGATAAAAAAATTTTATAATAAAATTTTTAAAAATTTAAACTCGAAAGAAGTTTTCTATAAATACTTCAATGAATTATATTTTTATAGCGATGTTTTAAAAATATTTATAATATTTAATAAATTTATAATAAAATACAAAATTCGAAAACAGTCAAAAATTTGTATACTCTCAGAAAAAACTTTCCAACATTATTCTCTAATAATATCTATATTGCTATCAAATAATGTATGGATACCTCTAACAAATAAAAACCCCTTGGAAAGAAATTTAAAAATAATAAAAATTGTAAAACCACAAATCATATTTGTTGACAGGAAAAATCTTACATTTTTAAAAAAATTCGTAAGGCAAAAATATAGAATTAAAATATTTGTTATAGAAGATTTAATATCTTCATTAAAAAAAATAAATATTAAAAATGAGGAAATTCAATATGAACCAATTCACAAAGATAATGATTTGGCTATGATCTTTTTTACATCAGGATCAGTCGGAGAGCCAAAAGCAGTTCCCATTAGTCAAATCAATTATTTAACCAGTTTATATGGTCAATTAACTAATTTATTTGATAAGAAAAAAAAATATTTTTTTGCAGATATGCATGATACGTCGTTTGTAATCTCTTTAAATATACTTTTGCCATGTATTTATTACAAAAGTGCAATAGTACCAATGAAAAATTCATCTGATCATCTTTATGCTATAAATTTTCTAAAAAAAAATAAAATTAATTTTTTAATAACACTACCATCTTTTATTAATCAAATTCAGTTATCTGTTTTTGAGAGAGATAAAAAAATGAAATTGGATACAATTATTATGTGTGGAGAACCTTTTTATCCAGCAATAATTAAGACAATTAAAAATAAATTTTCACCTAACAAAATTTTCAATTGTTATGGAAGTACAGAACTTTCCCCTTGGGTATTTTATTATAAATATAGACCTAATCATAATAAATTAATAAATTTGTTAGGGATTGTGCCAATTGGAAAGCCGTATAAATTTGTAAAAATTTACAAAAGAAAATCAGAATTGATTTTGGGAGGCAAAAACGTTGTAAATGGATATTTGAATTCTCCAAACCAAAGTAAATTTTTTGTAAAAAGAAATTTAAGATACTACAGAACTGGCGATATATTTATTAAAAAAAAAAATATTTATTTTATTAAAGGTAGGAGGGACAAGTTAATCAAAATTAGAGGACATAGAGTTGAATTATTAGAAATTGAGAGTGTCTTACGTAAAAATAAATCAATCACAAACTGCGTGGTTTTTTCTATTAAAAAAGGACAAATTGATAACATTTTTGCAGCTTTAGAAAGTAGTTATTCAAATTCTAATAAAATATATAAATGGGTAAAGAAGATTTTACCGAACTATATGATTCCAAAAGATATTATATTTTATAAAAAATTTTATTTTAATAAAAATGGAAAGATTGACAGAACAAGAATTATTATGGATAGTCGTAACAAAATTAATTTTTGATCAAATGCCTCAAATTATAAAAGATATACTGCCGCTAAAAGTTCCAATGCTTATATGGATTGATCCTACTAATATGTGTAATTTTAAGTGTGTATTTTGTCCCACTGGAGATGACGAATTGCTTAAAAGTGTTAGTAGACCAAAAGGTATGATGAATATGAAAACATATAATAAAATCATAGACGATTTGAAGTTAATGGTGGACAAGTATTCTCAAAAACCATTGCAAATAAGTCTATATAAAGACGGTGAACCACTCCTGAATAAAAACCTTGTAGAAATGGTGAAAATTTTAAAAAAAGCAAAAATCACTGATTGTATTGAAATGACCACAAATGGATCTGCATTAACTGAAAAAAAATCAAGAGAACTTATAGAGGCTGGACTTGATAGAATAAGATTTTCGATTGAACATGTAAATGACGAAGGATATGAAAAAATTATTCAAAAAAAAATGTCATTTAATAAAATTGTTGAAAATGTAAAAAACTTTTGGAAAATAAATCAGGAATATTCAAATAAAGTTCATGTACACACAAAAATTGTAAATGCAAATTTGTCAAAAGATGAAGAGAATAAATTTTTAAATACCTTTGAAAATTATACAACATCAATTAAAATTAATTATCTGCATGGTTGGTCAGGGTCTGAAAAAGATTTTGCACTAAACACAAATCCCAATAAAAGCGTTCATGGAAAAAAACTAATTAAAAAAAAAGTTTGTTCACAACCTTTCACAAGATTAACTATATTATTTAATGGAGATTTAACGGCTTGCTGTGTTGACTGGGCACATAAATTAGTATCCGGGAACGTAAACGACAAGTCAATAGACGAAATATGGAATAAAAGTACAAATAAATTAAGATTAGATCATTTAAACCATAAAATTGATAAGAATTCACCATGTCATAATTGTCACTATTTGTTAGGCTACCAAGAATATGAGGTTTTAGATGGAGAAGAAAATAGGTTAAAACAATTTTATTCTTAAATGAAATTGGAACAATACTTTGCAAAAAATTCGCATTTTTTATTTTTTTCAGACTTATCTAAGATTACAAATAAAGAAAAATTTTTAATTACAATTAAAGAAATTGAAACATTAATAAAAAAATTAAAAAGAAAAAATAAGAATATAATTTTACCAACCTACAATTTATTTTTTCCACAAACAAAATTCACAGACTTTTCAAATAATAATATTACAACAGGCTATTTAAATAAATATTTAACAAACAAATTCAAGTTTAAAAGGACAAAAAGGCCTATTTATAATTATGCAGTCCTTGGCCCTGATAAACAAAATATTATTAAATGCAAACAGACTACAGCATGGGGAGAGGACTCTGTATTAAAATATTTGATTGAAAAAGATACAATAGGTGTTGGTATTAATATTGATGTATCAAAGTTTAATTGGATGGTTATACATTATTTAGAGGAAAAATATAAAGTGCCTTATCGATTTTATAAAACTTTTAACGGTTATAATAAGATGTTAAAAAAAAAAGTTTCAGAAAAAATGTATGTCAGAAGATTAAAACCAAAAACTATTGAAAGTTATACACTTGTTAGAAATATGAGAAAAACTGGAAATATTAAAGAAAAAAATTTTAAAGATACTAACTTTTCTTTTATAAATTTAAATACATATTATAAGCTAGGAAGCCAAAAAATAAAAAAAAATATCTTGTACTTCTGCAAATATGAAAAAAAATAAAATACTAGAATTAATTAACAAACAATTTCCTAGAACCAAAAAATTAAAATTCAAAAGTAATGATGATTTAATAAAAATAAATATTTTAGATTCATTGGAAATTATGACACTAGTGACTTTAATAGAAAAAAAATTTTCTTTTGATTTAAAAAAATTTTCTAGAGATAAAAAAAGAAAAATTACAATTAAAACATTATCTCAATTCTCAAAGAATGTTAATTAAATTTAAAGATAATCTGGAGATCTATTTTTTAGTATTTCAAAATTTTCTTTTATTCTGTTAAATATTTGATTTTCTAATTTAAATTTTTTTTTGTTTATTTTATTTATTTGCTGAAGTTCAGCTGCTGTACCAGACAAAAAAATAGTATCAGAATTCATAATATTTTTTAATGAATAATCTCCTACAATTACTTTAATATTTAATTGTTTACATATTTTGATCACTGCTTTTCTTGTAATGCCATTAAGAATTGATTTAGTTGAAGGTGTATAAACTGTTTTATTTGTTATCCAAAAAATATTGCAAGCAGTGGTTTCTGCTACATTTTTATTTAAATCCAAAATAAGTGAGTCGTCATATCCAAGCTTTCTAGATCTCACTTTATCTATTACAGAACATTGGTATGAGCCTGATGATTTTGCTTGGATAGGATAAATTTCGCTATTTAATTTTGGCCATTTAGATGTAATCAATGATATTCCCTTTTTTTGGTTAAATAAATTTGGCCACTTCCAGCAAGACATTGCAAACAAAGTTTTACATTCGCTTGTGTCTGGTGACATTGAATTTGAGGATCTAAAAACTATTGGCCTTATATATCCATCTTTGAGTTTATTTAACTTAATAAGTTTATAGGTAATTAACTTAAATTTTTTGTAAGGCATTTTAAAATCTAATTGCATTATTTTTGATGAATTTATTAATCTTTGAAAATGGTCTCCTAATAAAAAAGGCTTAGCATTGTAAACTCTTATACCTTCAAAGACACTTGATGCAAAATGAAGTGAGTGATTTAAAATTGAAACTTTTAACTCTTTGTTATTACAAAATTTATTTTTATAAAATGATTTTCCCTTTAATTTTGAAAAATCCATCAAGTATATCTTCTGTTAAGTCCATTATGGTATGAAACAAAAAAAACTAATGACTTTCTCTTGCCATCTTCTACTTTTGTTACTTCATGAGGGAAATGACAATTGCTAATTATCAAGCTTCCAAAGCTTGAATTAAAATCATTAAAAACATCTTTGCTATCCTTATTATAAACTCTATAAAGACCACCTTTATACTTTGTGCCAAGTTGAATTACACATGCGGCTATATAATCAGGATTACTGTCGACATCTAAGTGGTAACCCACAAAACAGTTTTTAGTAATTTCATTATATTGAGCTCTTCTTATAAATATATCTTTATCTGAATTTATTACGCCTTGAATAAATTTTTTTACTTGTTGTTTACTTATAATTTCTAATACTTTACTAGCGTAGGGATTGTTCGCTAATTCGGGTTTTTCTTTATCGTGCATAAATCTTCCAACACTCAAGTAATTTAGCTCACCCGCATCTCCAATTTCTACAAACTCTTTTTCGACGTTTTCACAGTAGTCATTGAGTTTGGTGATATCCTCTTTGTTAAAAGGGTTAAGGTCATCTTCTAGTTTTATTAGTATTGTCCCTTTATTTTCATAACTATCTCTGATTTTGTCAAACATATCTAGGTTTTCCATATACAACCGTTATTGGATAATTAATAGTGTAAAAATAACTCATCTTTGGATGATCGAGTCCAAGCACAAATGGATTTTTATGATTTTTTAAAAATATCTTTGCCATCGCACTGTATTCAGCACCTTGTTGTATAGCTAATTTATAATAATTTTCTTGTTCCAATAATGGGTACCATTTAGAGTATAAAGTTCCCCTAGATAATGAAATCTCATTAATTATTTTTTTTACCTCAATTTTTTTATTATAATAATTTTTAATCTTTTTTTCTTCTAACTTACATATTGATGTCCATTTTTGTTTACTTGATAACCTGCTCACTAATAGATCAACAGAAGTTTCTTTGTTAATTTTTTGATTCATAGTTTTGCAGCTTATTTTCAATTTTTTTAAAAAATTCTCTTCATTAATTTTAAGTCTTTTGCAGTTCTCTTCGCTAAAACTCTCAAAATCACCATAGTATAAGTTGTGATGAAATTTAATTTTAAATTCTTTTAATAAATTATGAAAATTACTAATAATTTTTAATATTCTTTTTCCAATAAGACCAACGCCAGAATTTAATTTATTAAAAGTATATTTATACATCCCCATTCCAAAGTAATAATGCTCATAATCAGGGCATAAAGGGGTTATTATGTCTATTCTTCCTCTATCTATCATATTTATTATAGAAATTCTTGACTGCAAATCTATATATTCAGTCTCTGTTATTTTTTGAAATTTTTCAAAAAAAGTTTTGTATTTTAAAAATTTTTTGATTGTATTTATATTTATTAATATAGTTAACAATGAGGGCATCTGTCCTAATGATTGCCCTATATCTGAAAAAAGCAAATTAAATTTGTCGTTTTTTTTGTGTTGACTCCTTTTAATAACTTTAAATTCTATATCCTCTAAACTATCCCGAACTAAATGCCAAAAGATACTATATTTAAAATTATTTTCTTTTTTAAAATTTAATTCTTTATTTTTATTGTGATATCTGTTTTTTAGAATTTCAATTTTTTTTTTGTATTTTAAAATTTTGAGTTTTGTATAATTTATTTTTTTTTTTTCAATAATAGATTTTAATACGATTTTTGATATTTCTGAGGATACTATATCTAAATTCATACTTTTAAACTTTTACAAAATATATCAAGCGAATTATTATAAATTTTATATTTTGTTTTTGGGACGGATGTATATATTAATGAGGACAATTCTCCCTTAAATTTATTATTTAACTTATCTAGATAATTATTAATATCTTTCATGCTTCCATGTAGCACTGTATCTTTTGTAGCTTCAATGTAATTTTTAGAACCTCCAAAACAAGAGTTTTTCGAAAATGTTTTAAGTTTATTGAAAATAACTTTATTCAAAAATAGAAAGGGTGAGTTATTTTTAAGCAAATATTTTTTAGATTCTTTTCCACTTTCTGTCAAAAATATTGTCCTTGATAATTTTATTTTTTTAAGAGCTTTGGTTCTAGACAAGCTTGAATATTCCAAATATTTTGAAATATGATGCTCGACTAAACTTTGTGAACAGAAATTTGAAATAACTATAGACCAATTATTTTGTGCACAAATTTTTAAATTATATGAGTTCTCCCCCAAAACTGGCATGATAATTTCTAAATTTTTTCTAGATTTATATAATTTATTAAAATAACCTAAACCAAGTTTTTCATTAAAAGTTTTTTGATTGGTCACTTTAAAGTTTTTGGTTTTAAACTTTAAAATAGTATTATTTTGATACAACAACTTTTTAATAATCCCATATGACTCCAGCATTAAAGCATGATTGTTTTTTCCTAAATTTTCTATTACTTCGATATCGCTTAAATTAGCACCAGATCCGATGCCTAAAATCAATCTACCTTTTGAGGCATTATCAGCTTGTGATATTAGGGCCGCGAGTATAGATGGATGATAAAAATTTAAATTAGTAGTTAATGTTGCAAGTTTAATTTTTTTTGTAATTTTAGAAAACATTGACACCATCATTAAGCTAGAGGAAATTTTTTCAAATTTGTCGGTTATATGTTCTCCAAAAAAAACTTCATTAATATTATTTCTTTCAGCCTTAATACAGTTTTCGTGAATTTCTTCCATAATCTGATCCAGAGGGAAATTCTTGTTGTAGATTGGTATAAAAAATATGCCTTTGTTCATTTTTAAATTGTATTTATATATAACTTGATTATTTATTTGTAAATGTAAGTAATTTGTTTAATTAATACTTTTTAAAATAAAACTTTATATTTACATGCTCAAACTAGCAAAAAAAATCTTTCCTTTAAATAGATCTTTAACAGGAAAAGGTAATTTAGAGACTTTAAGAATATTAAAACAAGTTAATCCACTTTTAAAAATATTTAAGTTTAGAACTGGTAAAAATGTTTTTGACTGGAAAATACCTAAAGTATGGGATGTAAAATCAGCTTATATAATTACACCTGAAAATAAAAAAATTTGTGACTTTAAAAAAAATAATCTTCATCTTGTAGGATATAGTGCACCAATAAATAAAAAAATTAGATTATCCAAATTAGAAAAAAATCTATTCAGCATACCAAAACTATCAAAGGCCATTCCTTATGTTACAAGCTATTATAAAAAAAATTGGGGTTTTTGTATTGCTCACAATGAACGAAGGAAGCTTAGTGATGGAATTTATAATGTTAAAATAGACACTAGTTTTAAAAATGGTTATTTACATTATGGACAAATTTTTATTAAAGGTAGATTAAAAAAAGAAATTATATTTTCAACTTATATTTGTCATCCATCTATGGCAAACAATGAAATTTCTGGAATAGTAGTAGCTATATATTTGTCAAATTTCATAAAAAAAAAGAAAAGAAAATTTAGTTATAGAATTATATTTGCACCGGAGACCATAGGGGCAATCGCATTTATAAGTAAGAATTTAGAAAAATTAAAAAAAAATGTAGTTTCAGGTTATATTTTAACATGCGTTGGAGATCAGAGGGCATATTCTTTTGTACCATCGAGAAATAGTAATTCTCTTTCAAATAAAATCGCAATTAAAACTTTAAAAAAAATTTCACCAAAGGTAAAATATTATAAGTGGAAAGATAGAAGAAGCGATGAAAGACAATACTGTTCTCCAGGAATTGATTTGCCTTTTAGCTCTATAATGAGAAGTAAATATCATAGTTACAAAGAGTATCATACATCGCTTGATACAGTTGGAAATGTAGTTACTGGCAAAGGACTAAGAACAAGTTTAGAATTATTTAAAAAATTAGTTTTAAATTTTGAAAGTCAAATAATACCTTTTAATAAAATTAAATGTGAGCCATTTATGTCAAAAAGGAAACTCTATCATAGTATGAATACTTATAAAAATAAGACAAAAATAACGCAAGATACAATGGATATATTATCTTACTGTGATGGCGAACATACGAAGGAAGATATCGCCAAAATTTTTGGTTTGAAAGAAGAGTATGTATTAAAAATTTTAAGTACTCTAAAAAGTAAAAAAATTATATTTTATTAAATGAATTATTTAAAATCTTATAATAGTTGTATTTTATGTGGATCAAAAAAGTTAATTAGGAACAAAACTCAATATCAAAAAAATAATTTTTATTTGGATGCTGTTAAAGCAGATCTTAAGATTAATAATAATTATTTAAAAAAGATTAAACTTTTTAGATGCGATAATTGTAACATATTACAACACAATCCATGGTTTAATGAAAATATAGCATTTAAAATTTTTAATAATATTTATGGTCAACATAACAAAAGCTGGACAAATATTATTAATTTTGTGAAAAAAGGTTCGGTACCTGATCATGGAGATTTGTTTTCTTATATCAGCAAAAAATTGAAAATTAAAAATTACGCTGAATTTAATGGTCCGTTTATGGGTTTATTTCTCAATTTCTTTAAAAATCAAAATAAAATTAATATTAAATTGTATAGAAAATTATTTGAAAACATAATTAAATATATTAATTCAAGACAGGTTGCTGGACAGCCAAAAAAATATCAAAAAAGAAAATATCATGAATCGTTGATATATAAAAAAAAAATCAATGAAATAAAATTAAATTTAAAAATTAAAAATAAAAGAAATCCTATTCAATACTTTTTTTATGATAATTCTATTTTAAGTTGGAATTATAATGATAACTACAAATCTGTTAATAGTAAAGTTTTTTTAAACGAATTTACAAACGTAAATATAATGAATATTAATAACTTTGAAAAAAAAATTAAATTTGATTTGTTTGGAATATTTCTTACTTTAGATCATACATTAGAACCTAGAAAAATTTTAGATTTTGCATTATCTAATAGCAAAATAGTAATAGTTTATTGTCATGTTAATAAAGAAGTAACTAAGCAGCACTTATTTTCATTAACAAATGAATTTAGACAATATTTGAAAAAAAATAATATTTATAATATTGATATAAGTAATTTGGTAAATAAAAAATTTAAATCACCAGAGTTATATTTAATGTGTTCAAAAAATAAAAAATTACTAAATAATTTTAAATAGCATGATCGCTTCAATAATTATTACAAATTATAATTACGAAAAGTATTTAGCCAGATGCTTAAGAAGCTGTCTGGCTCAAACAGTAAAAGAAGATTACGAGGTTATACTTGTAGATGATAAGTCAAATGATAAATCAAATAAAATAGCAAATGAATTTCTTGGTATTAAAAATTTTAAGTTTATTAAAAATAAGAAAAATATTGGTGTAGCTGCTAGTGCTAATGCTGCTATTAGAAAAGCGAAAGGAAAATATTTCCTTAGAGTCGACTCAGATGATTTTATATCAAAGCATACACTGCAATATCTTCTTTTTTTTATGGAATATCGTAAAGATCTATTAGGAGTAGCATGTGATTATACATTAATTAACAAACAAGAAAAAAAAATAAAAAGGATTGACTCTAAAGAAAATCCTATCTCATGTGGCATATTATATAATAAAGAAAAATTTATTGATCTTGGAATGTACAATAATAATTACAGACATAGAGAAGAGGAAGAACTAAGAGTTAGACTGGGAGATAGTTACAAAATAGAATACCTGCATTTACCATTATACAGGTACCGTATGCATTCTGAAAATAAGACTAAAACTGGTGAATATAAAATATTCTTCAAGAGGAAAATTGCAAAACTACAAAATCACAAAATCCTTAATGAGATTAAAAGCAAAAAAATTTTAAAAAAAGATAAAGTTATTGCTATAATTCCAGCGAGAGGGGGATCAAAAAGATTTAAAATGAAAAATATTGCAAAGATTTGGGGTAAACCAATGATATATTGGTCAATACAAGCTGCAAAAGACACAAATTTAATTAAAGATATTTACGTAACTTCAGATAATATAAAAATACTTCAAACTGCCAAAAAATATGGAGCAAAAACCATCCTACGTCCAAAAGAGTTAGCTGGTGATAGAATACCTAAAATTTATGCTATTTCACATGCAGTGGAGAAAATTAAAAATATTAAAAAAAATGATTTAATTGTAATTTTACAAGCAAATTCACCAAACGTAAGTTGCTTTGAAATCACCAAGTGTGTTTACAATTTAAAAAAATTTAATAGAAATGAGATCATGTCTTTAGATAAAAACCTGATGCAAAATGCAGCGATTAGGGTATTAAAGTCTAGTTCAATAAACCAAAGATTTCTGAGCACTTATTGTGGAGGTGTGATAAGCAATACAATTGATGTTCACTATAAAAAAGACTTAAAAAAAATAAATTAGAAATGAAAACCAATAAAAATCAAAGAGACGTTGAAATAATTTCTGAAATTCATCCTCAGCATTATGGATCAATTAACGAGATTAAAAGAATGATAATTCAATCAAAAATCGGCGGTGCTGATATCGTTAAGGTTCAACTATACGATAGTAAAAAATTGTGGGGAGATAGCAAAAGATTATATTTAGATATTTCTAAAGATGAACTTGCTGAAATAAATGAATTTTGTAAGCTCCAAGGAATTGAATTATCAGCATCAATTTTTGATTTAAAAAGAGTTGATTGGTGCTCAGAACTAAATTTTAAAACATACAAAATTGCCAGTAGAAGTGTTGAAGATAAAGAATTATGTGAGAAAATATTATCCTTAAATAAAAAAACTATAGTTTCACTAGGCATGTATGATTATGAAAAAAATGGAAAGCCCTTCGAAGACAAATCGAATGTTTATTATTTATACTGTGTTGCAAAATATCCGACTGCCTTAGAACAGATCAAAATGCCTGACTTTCATAAATCTTTTTTTTCAGGATATAGTGATCATACAATAGGAATATCAGCATGTTTATATGCTGTCGCTAAAGGAGCAAAAATTTTAGAAAAACATTTTAGTAATAGTAAAGCGATGAATGTTGAAACACAACTTGGACATACTGGCAGTATGAATATGAGTGATTTGATGTTGATCAGAGAATTATCTGACAATCTAAGATTGCTTCAAAATTAATTAATTTTTTTTTTAGAACTTATACCTTTATAAATAATCTCCGCCTTTTTCCAATCATTAAGATTATCAATATCCACTACTCTATAATTTGGAATTTGATACCCGAGTCCATTAGTATGTAATAAAATATTTTTTAGCCAAACAGATTTTTTTCCCCAATAAAATTGGCCTGCATCATGAAAAGATTTTTGAAAAGATTGGGTATTTTTGTTTGCATTTTCTTTTTTTAAAAATTTAACTTTGCCTGATTTGTTTAATTTAAAAGCTCTATCGATTGGATGTGAATAATTTGTTACAGGAAAAATAAATTTACTTTTATTTTTTTTAAGTATTTTAAGACAATCTTTTAAATCATTGATTTGCAAGAAAGGATTACAAGGATAAACACAGCATACATTTTCAATCTTTAAATTTTTAGAAATATCAAATATAACTTGTTTAATTACTGACTTAGTATCAGTTGTGTCTTTAGCAAGATTTTTATTTCTCAATAAAACTAAATCAAAACCAATTTTTTTTCCAAGTTTACATATTTTATTACTATCTGAGGATAAAACTATTAAGTCAAAAATATTACTTTTTTTTAAAATTTTAAGAGTGTATTCAATTATTGGTTTTTTATTGAATTTTTTTATATTTTTATTTTTAATTCTTTTACTTCCACCTCTAGCTGGTATAATTGCAATATTCATAACTTATGAATATCAATTATCAATAGATAGTTGACAAATCAATAATAAAAAAAATGAAAAAAAAATTATTAGTTTTTGGTGTAAATAGTTTTCTTGGAAAAAACATAATTAATTGTCTTTCAGAGTCATGCGATATCCGTGGAACTTATTTTAAATCTAAGCCTAATTTCAAATTAAAGAAAAAAATAAAATTTTTTAAACTTGATTTAAAAAAAAAAAACTTTTTTAAAAGTATGGAGCTTAAAAAATATAAGCCAGATATAGTTATTAATTGCGCTGGAGAGTCAAACGTGAATGTTTGTAATAAAAATAAAAAGCAATGTAAAAATAAAATTTTTATTATTACAAAAAATACATCCGATTTTGCAAAGAAAAAAGGTAGTTATTACGTAACAATTTCTACCGATATTCTTTTTAAAAATGCAATGAATAAACTCTGCACAGAAAAACATAAACCAAACCCATACAATTATTATGGAAAGTTGAAATTTTCTGCTGAAAAGTATGTTACAAAAACCAATAAAAACTCACTAATTATAAGAACAAGATTCTTTGGGCTTCATTCCAAAAAAAACTTTTTTTCAAACATTTTAAGTATAAAAAAAAATAAAAAAAAATTAATTTGCTATGATAATATCTACTCCACTCCAATTTATGTAAATGATTTAATCAAAACTATTATTTCAAGCTATAATAAAAAAGTTAAAGGAATAATAAATATTTCTGGCAATCAGTCAATTTCTAGATACGAATTTGCAACTTTAATTGCAAAGGAATTTAATATTAACAAAAAATATTTGTCTAAAAAAAGTTATAATAAAAATGATTCTTCGGATAATATTATTTATAGCAGTTCTTTATCAAATAAAAAAATTCAAAAGCTATTAGGTTTAAATTATAAGAGACTATCCACAGCAATAAGAGAAATTAAATATAATTATAAATGAAGAAAATAATTGCAATCATTCCTGCTCACAATGAGGAAAATACAGTTGAAAAAGTTATTATACCCCTTCAAAAATTTACAGACCAAATAATAGTTGTAGATGATCGCAGTGAAGATAAAACAGCAAAAATTGCCAAAAAGCGTGGAGCAATTGTTATTTCAAACGTATCTAAATTGGGACCTTCAAAGTCTTTAGATATTGGAATAAGAAAAGCATTAAAGTTAAATCCTGACATTCTTGTTACAATTGATGCTGACGGACAACACCCGGTAAATATTGTGCCAAATTTTATAAAATTGATTAAAAAACAAAAATTTGATGTTGTGGTAGGATGTAGAAAAGAATTACCTAGAATTACTGAAGTTTTGTTTTCATATTACTCTACAAAAAAAATTGGAGTAAAAGACCCAATAAATGGATTAAAAGCTTTTAAAAAAGAAGTTATCTTAAAAATTGGATACTTTGATAAATTAGATAGTATGACTTCAGAAATCCTTTTTGAGAGTTATATAAACAAATTTAAAATATATAACTATCCAATTGAAGTTTATGAGAGAAAAGATAAACCAAGACTTGGTGGTGTTTTGTTAGCTAACATAAAAATGTTTATTGCCTTGTTAAAAGTTTTTAAAAAATATACTTTAAAAATATGAAAAAAATAAAAATCGGGAATAAGTTTGTTGGTGATGGTTGTCCTTTTTACACAATTGCTGAGATAGGTTCAAATTTTAACAAATCCTTAACAAAAGCTAAAAAGTTAATAGATTTAGCCTTAGAATCCGGCGCTGATGCAGTGAAATTCCAATCATTTAAAGCTGAAAAGCTCGTAAACGATGATTGTTTCAAAAATTTAAAAATTGGTTATCAATCTAAATGGAACAAGTCAGTATTTGACGTCTATAAAGATGCTGAGTTCCCTATAGAATTCCATAAAGAAATTTTTGACTATTGCAAAGCCAAAAAAATAGAATTTTTTTCCGCTCCCTATGATAAAGAATCTGTAGATTATTTAAATGATCTTGGTGTTAACGTTTTTAAAATTGGATCAGGAGATATTACTTGGCTAGAAAATATAGAATATATTGCAAAAAAAAATAAACCAATATTATTAGCAACTGGTGCTAGTAACATTAATCAAGTTGAACGTGCGATAAACACAATCAAAAATACTGGAAATAAAGATATTATTCTGATGCAATGTGTAACTAATTATCCTGCTTCATTTAATGAAATTAATTTGAAGGTATTGCCTATGTTTAAGGAAAAGTTTGATTGTTTGGTTGGATATTCTGATCATTCTCCAGGAAGCTCTGTCGCAATTGGCTCAGTTGCTTTGGGTGGTTGTATTATCGAAAAACATTTTACTGACAATAAGTTACAAGATGGACCTGATCATTCTTTCGCGATGGATCCAAAAGACTTTAGAAAAATGGTTGATGATATTAAACATATGGAAAAACTACTTGGAAACCCAAAAAAAATTATATACGAAGAAGAAAAACCTCAGTATGTTTCTATGAAGAGAGGTCTAAAGGCAAGTGTTTCTCTAACTAAAGGCACTGTTTTAAAGAGAGAACACATAAATGTATTAAGGCCGTGCCAAGAAGATACTGTACCTGCTGACAAATTGAGTGAAGTGATAGGTAAAACAATTTCTGTTGATATTGAAATAAACAAACCAATAAAAATTGAAGATATTAAATAAATATAATAACTAACTTTTTTTAATAAAAATTTTTTTCAGTGCATAAATCAAGCCAATTGAGCTATTAGTACTGGTCAGCTGCACGCATTACTGCGCTTCCACATCCAGCCTATCAACGT
>MDSW01187098.1_pt1 | contig 35600 bp, 26 predicted proteins | sample 811171 | NCBI WGS metagenome assembly MDSW01 (sample SAMN05326641, study PRJNA326480) | marine metagenome | isolation source: seawater | place: Atlantic Ocean: North West | collected 2012 | reverse complement strand
CTTCGCAACCCGATATGATCGAAAAGCCTGCAACTTCCTCGCCTTCACCCTCCTCGCCGCATCAATCATATGGATGCGATGAATGTCGATTCAGCCTAGCCGTCCTTCCAATCGAGACTGTCGAAACGATGGCATTCGGGACAGGTTGCGGCATAATGGGCAGAGCGATAACCGCAGTTTTTGCAATGCCATGCTGCTTCCGCCGGCGCGGTGCGGGCCCTGGCCAGATAGGATTCAGCGGCCGCCATGTCCTGTTTCTGTTTTTGTTCCAGAAGTGCATAAAGCTGCCAGGTCCGGCTGGTGGCCTGATCCGCCTTGACAACGCGGTCGAGCGCCTGGCGCGCCTCGGGCCAGTGGCCGGCGGCAATGGCCGCGGCCGCCAGCAGATGACGGCTTTCCCGGTGGTCAGGGTTGAATCTGACCAGGTGATCTACGCGCCGGAAACGTTCTGTGGGGCTTTCCTGGGGCGCGAGGTCCAGAAACAGTTCGGCCAGTTCCGGATGGGGCCGGATTTTCCAGGTGTTTTCTATAATTTTTCGGGCCTTGCCGGTCTCTTTCCGGGTCAGCAAAAGGCGGGCGGCAAGACTGGCCGCGGGCAGGAAGGATGCGTCCTTCTTAAGCGCCGTCTGGGCTTCGGTGAGGGCCAGATCCTTTTGGCCGGCCACATCCGCTTCTACGGCCTGAACATAATGCAATAGCGCCGAGAGATGTTTGAATTCCGCCTCGCTATAAGCTGATTTTTTATGGGCGGCGATCAGGCTTTTTTCAGCGGCCTGCCAATGGCCATAATGGATTTCAATGTCCACAATCCGGCGCAAGACGGATGCAACGCCGGGCTGACGGTCGTTCAGCTCCCGGGCGAGGCTGAGCGCCAGCCCGTAGTCCCCCCCCTTGAGCGCATCATCCAGAAGCTCTTTCAGCGCAAAAGCCGCCGTTTCCTCCCGACGGCGCAGAATATTCAGGATTTCCTGGCGTTTTTTGTCACTTTCGCAGGCGCTGAGCAGCCTCAGGACATCATTGCGTTCCCCTAGACTGTTGCGGGCCCGGCGGGCGTGCCGGCGCGCCATTTCCCGATCATCCAGCGCCAGTGCCGACCAGCCTTTATCCAGTTCCGCCTCTCCCCGTTGACGCCGCCGCCGGACGGCGGATTTCAGGGGGGCGAGGTTGCTGATCATGCGCCACACCCGCCCCGCGCCCCACAGGGCCAGGCTGTAGAGCAGGGCAAGGGCGGCAAAAGTGGCAAAGGACATCTGAATTTCCCAGCTCTGCCAGACCAGCCGCACGTCACCTGGATGCGCCACCACCCACGCCGCTACCAGCGCCAGGAGAATGGCAAGGATTATATAAAATGTCAGGCGAATCATTGGCGGACGCCCTCCCCGGCAGGGTCGGCAGAACGGGGCGCCTTGGGCGTGGCGGGCGCGGGTTGGAACAGGCTTTCCCCGATAATGTTTTCCAGGTTGGCAAGCGCCGCTTCGGCCTCAAGGCGGACACGCAGCCGATCTTCCCAGCTTTCGAGCGCGCGCTTTGCTTCGGCAGGCAAGGAAGGAATCAGGTCAAGAATGTGTTCCGGGGTTTTCTGCGCCAGGGCCTGTTCGATTTTGAGCAGGGTTTCATGCACACCCCCCTGTTTTGGCGCGCGATCGCGAACGGTGATCAGACCCCGAAGACGGCTGAGCAACCGATCCCACCAGCTGCCGTTTTCCACATGGGTTGCAGCCCGCAAAACCGTTGGGACCAGGGTGTCAAATGTGCGGCGCAGATCATCGAGGGGGGCCACGCCCTCACCAGCGTGGCGCTGAAGCCGGTCCAGGGCGTCCTGTACGGCGGGGAGCTGTGTGAGGGGACCCTCGCCCAGTGCCTCTTGAAAATGTGTCAGCGTCTCCTGATAGGGTTGACCTGCGAGCACCCGGTCCTTCAGGCGCGACAGGCGGAACGCCAGCCAGGTATCGCTGGCCTCCCGCGCGGCAGCCCGCTCCAGCCGATCAAGCCGGCCTTCCAGCTGCGCCAGCCATTCTGCCTGGGACTTGGTTTCCCGGGCCAGGTTTTGGCGTTCTTCTGCCGCGTCGCGGGCTTCGATCAACCCTTTGCTCAATGGCACAAAAGAGGCTTCAAGTTGACTCATACGACTAAGCAGCATATCGATGCGGGCCGACTGGGAAAGATCCGTTTCACTTTGAGCCGGGGTTTCGACGGCCTTTTCCAGCGCTTCGAGACGGGCCAGAATATCGTCCACCGGAATATTGTCCAATGGAATCTCGTTTTGGAGCGTGGAATCTGGAACGGAAGAAAGTTGCCCTGACTGACTTTTTTCTTCCAGCGCTTCCAGCCGCAACTCAAGTTTCCCGAACTGGTCTTGCAAGGTGGCCAGACGCTGATCCTGCTGCGCAAGTTTTTGCCGGATCTCTTCAGCGGCAAGCCCCTGATCCGTACCAGCGCCGCCGGATCGGGCCAGCCAGCGATCTATCACGGGCAGCCGGGCGCTGATATCCGGCAGGAAATAGATGGCCACTGCCGCCCCCGCCAGAAACAGCACAAGAAGCAAAAGTCCCCTCAGGGCCCAGTTGGGACGTGGTTTGCGGGAACGACTTTTTGCCGCAACAGGAGCGGTTTCCCCTTTTTTTGCAGCGGTCGCCGTGTCCTTGCCCGTCTCCTTTTCCTTCTCCTTCCCCTCGCTTTTCTGGTCGTCAGGTTGAGCGCCAAAGCGAGGCCGTACCGGGTCACCCTCCGGTTTGAGGTCATCAGGATCGGTCATGGCGAAGTGTCCTCCTTATTGTCTTGCCTCCCCCCGGGAGGAGTTGTTTCATGGGACCCGTCTTCCATGTCGGGCAGCCGGATGTTGAGGGTTTCGAACAGGCTGTCCTGGGTCGGAGTCCGGGCCACCAGACAACGGCGCCAGTGCAGGGACTGTATCATATTCCGTACCGCAGGACTAAGGCAAAGCGCGCTGACATGCCGCAAAGTTGTCTCGTGCCCGGTTTGGCGGATCAGTTGCGCAAAAATGCGGGCGGTGCGGGGGGAATACAAGGGGATGATGTCAATCTGGTGTTCTTCCAGGGCCCGTAAAGTCGCGGGATCCAACTTTGTTGCGGCTTCGGCATGATAAAGCGACCACCGTTCGAGCCGAAATCCGGCTTCCGCCACCAGGGCCTTCAAGTCGCCGGCGACAATGGTGCCCGCCACATGCAGCAGCGGTCCGGCATCAGGGTTTAGGTGTTGTTTGATCGTCTCAGCCAACTTCTCAACGGTGCCCCCCGAGGCGGTGATGCGGGAAAAACCGGCGGCGGCGGCGGTGCGGGCGGTGGCGTCCCCGACAGCAACAACAGGCATGTTTGTTTCGGTAAAGTGGCGGCTGAAGGCGCGCACGCCGTTGGCGCTGGTGAAAACTAAGGCCTGATAGTCGGCAGGATGTTCACGCGCTGCCAGGGGGAGAGAGCGAATGTTGATAAGAGGGTCGATATAGGCCGTGTGGCCAAGCTGTTTCAGCTGTGTGGCAAGTTTTTCGCTGTCTTCGCGGGGCCGGGTGAGCAGAAAATTCATGGCTGTCCCTGACTTGTCGCGCTAAGGAGCCGGGCATAAAATTCAGGACCCGCCTCTTGTTTCAGCTGTTCCCCCAACGTTCGGCCGAGGGGCTCGGCCTCTTCGGCAGGGCCGCTCAGACGGCCGCTAAAATCCTCGCGCCCGTCCGGGCTCAGCAGCCGACCCCTGATCGTAAGCTGGCCGTCCTTCACTGTGGCAAGTCCGGCAATGGGGGTGCGGCAGGACCCGTCCAGTACAGCGAGAAAGGCCCTCTCCGCGCTTACACATACTTCCGTGTCCTGATGGTTCAAAGGTGCCAGAAGGTCGCGGATTCGCGTATTCTGACGGGCAATTTCGATACAAATGGCCCCTTGTGCAACGGCGGGCAGCATCTGATCCGTCTCCAGCGCATGGATGCGGTCATCCTTCAGACCAAGGCGATTAAGCCCCGCCATGGCCAGGTAGGTGGCGTCCACCTGCCCCTGTTCCAGCTTGTTGAGCCGGGTTTGCACATTGCCGCGGAAGGGAATCACTTTGAGGTCAGGTCTAAGGGCCAGGGTCTGGGCGGCGCGGCGCAGTGAAGCTGTACCCACCACCGCGCCGGGGGGCAGCTCCCGTAGGCTGGCGGCTTTTTTGCAAATAAATGCATCGCGCACATCCTCGCGTTCCAGATAACAGGCCAGGTCCAGTTCCGGCGGCAGCACTGTTGGCATATCCTTCAGGCTGTGCACCGCAAGATCAATGCTGCCGTCCAGCAATGCGGCCTCAATCTCCTCGGTAAACAGCCCCTTGCCGCCGATTTCCGCCAGCGGCCGGTCGAGAATACGATCTCCTCGGGTCGAGAGCACCACGATCTCGATCTGCCCGGCGCTCAGATCCTGATGTGCGGCGAGCAGGCGGTTTTTTGTTTCATGGGCCTGGGCGAGGGCGAGTTTGCTGCCGCGGGTCCCGATGCGAAGCTTTTCTTGCACTTGGCGGTTCCAGATGTTAGAGGCTTTTTTGAGTCTGCTTTGAACGATAAACCTTATATAGTCATTTCAAGGACATCATCACAGTCTATTTTTTAACAGCCGTACAGAGAATGACAACCGCTGATCCTGAAAAAATACCGGACAAACCGCCCCTGGTTCTAGGTCTGGAAACCAGTTGTGATGAAACCGCCGCGGCAGTGGTTTCCGGCGAGGGGGAAATTTTGTCCAATGTGGTTCTTTCCCAGCTGGAAGAACACCGCCCCTATGGCGGGGTGGTGCCGGAAATTGCCGCCCGCAGCCACATTGACCACCTTAATGACATCATCCGTCAGGCTTTGAGCGAGGCCCAATGTGGTTTCAGGGATCTGGATGCGGTAGCGGCCACCGCCGGCCCCGGCCTGATCGGTGGGGTCATGGTGGGGCTGATGACCGGCAAGGCCATTGCCGCCGCGCACAGGCTGCCGTTTCTGGGCATCAACCATTTGGAAGGCCACGCCCTGTCCGTGCGGCTGTGCGAGGAGGTGGCGTTTCCGTTTTTGTTGCTGCTGGTATCCGGCGGCCATTGCCAGCTTCTTCTGGTGCGGGAGGTGGGCGACTACCGGCGGTTGGGCACCACGCTGGATGATGCGGCGGGGGAAGCCTTTGACAAGACGGCAAAAATTCTCAATCTGGGATATCCGGGCGGGCCGGCCGTCGAGGCCGCCGCGAAAAGCGGCGATGGGCACCGTTTTCGTCTGCCCCGCCCCCTTAAAGGCGCGCCGGGCTGTGATTTTTCCTTCTCCGGATTGAAGACTGCCGTACGGCGCGAACTGGAAAAACTGGGGAATCGGTTAACCCGACAGGATGTTCATGATTTGGCGGCCAGTTTCCAGCAGGCATTGACCGAAGCAGTGCTGGACCGGGTGGATCACGCCCTTGAGATTTATCTTGAGCAATGCTCGGCGGGATCCCATGACGGGCCGCGTTGTCTGGTCGTGGCGGGCGGGGTGGCGGCCAACAGCCATTTGAAAGAGGGACTTGCCCATCTCTGTCGCGGCCGCGGGGTGGGCATGGTGGCCCCGCCCCCGGCATTGTGTACCGATAATGCCGCGATGATTGCCTGGGCGGGGGTGGAGCGATTGCGGCGGGGGCTGCGGGATGATTTGTCGCTGGGGGCCCGGGCCCGCTGGCCGCTGGATCCGACGGCCCCGCGGGCTGCTGGCGCTGGGGTGAAGGCATAGAGTGAATAGCATATAATTAACCCGGATAAGGTCTCGGGGCGTAACAGCAGAGGGTATAATGACAGAAGAGATCAGAATGCAGAAATTTGTTGTGATCGGGGGCGGTGCCTGGGGTACGGCCCTGGCCATTTCCCTGGCCCGGGCTGGCCGGGAGGTTCGGCTGTGGGCCCGGGAACAAGACGTCGTGACGTCAATTAACGAAGCGCGGGAAAATCATCTGTTTCTGCCGGGAGTAAAGATCCCGGAACGGGTTCGTGCGGTGAGGCGTTTTGCGGAGATTGCCGATAAGACGGATCGTCCGGATGCCTTGCTGATGGTTGCGCCGGCACAATTTGTGCGTCCTACGGCGGCGGCCCTGAAGGATCATGTGCCGGAAAGTGTGCCCGTTGTGCTGTGTGCCAAAGGCATTGAACAGTCCAGCGGCAAGCTGATGAGTGATGTGATGGCGGAGGTGATGCCAAAGAACCCGCTTGCGGTGCTTTCAGGGCCGAGTTTTGCCCGGGAGGTGGCCGACGGCTTGCCGGCGGCGGTGACCATTGCCTCCAAATACCAGAAACTGGCCGGTGATCTGGCACAGGCCATTCGTCAGCCCACTTTCCGGCCGTATCTGTCGCGGGATGTTGTGGGGGCGGAAATCGGCGGGGCGGTCAAAAATGTTTTTGCCATTGCCTGTGGGGTGGTGGCGGGCAAGAAACTCGGGGAGAATGCCCGGGCGGCCCTGATCACCCGCAGCCTGGCGGAAATGATCCGCTTTGGGGAAAAACGCGGTGCGGATCCGGAAACCATGATGGGGTTGTCGGGACTAGGTGATCTGATTCTGACCTGTTCCTCGCCCCAGTCCCGAAACATGTCCTTGGGGCTAGCGCTGGGGCAAGGCCAGAGTGTAGCAGATATTATGAAGGACCGGCGCACCGTGGCCGAAGGCTATCATACCTCGGAAATCCTGTACAAGGTTGCCGAAGAGGAAAATATTGACATGCCCATCGCCCGGGCGGTTTATGGCTTGCTGCATGGCGGCCGCGGGGTGGATGAAGTGATTGACGATCTGCTGAGCCGGCCGATCACCACCGAAGAAATGCTGTAACCGCTTGTGCTTGCGGCAGGGCGCCACAGATGAAACAGGGAAACACCATGTATTTTATGATCCTGGCCTATGACAAACCCGGAAACCTGGAAGTGAGGAAAACCACCCGTCCGGCGCATCTGGCCTATGTGGCCGAGAGCGGAGCGGTGCGGCTGGCTGGGCCTCAGTTGGATGAGCAACAGGAGCCCCGGGGCAGCCTGCTGATCATTGAGGCGGCAGACCGGGCGGCGGCGGAGCGTTTTGTGGAAAATGACCCTTATCGCCAGGCCGGCCTGTTCGAGCGGGTGGAGATTGTGCCTTTCATGCCGGCTGCGGGGGACTGGTTGCCCAAATAGGGTCCATAGGGAAAAACATGGCCGAGTTTGATATTTATCTGAAGGAGATTGCCGGGGCGCCGCCCAAGGGCACGGTGCTGTGCCGGCTTAGGGATATTGAAGACGGCCGGGCGCGGGAGTTTACCTTTGGGGATGCCAAGGCGCCGTTTTATATGTTTGTGCAGCGACGCGGCGCGCAGGTTTTCGCCTATGAAAATGCCTGTCCGCACATGTATGCGCCGCTCAATCTCAAGGAAGGGGTCTTTACCGAAAAATCCGGGCGGTATTTCCTGTGCAATTTTCATGGCGCTCTGTTTGAGGTGGAGACGGGAAAATGTGTTGCTGGCCCCTGTGCCGGCCGGTCCCTGCGGTCTGTGGCGGTCACGCTTGAGGGCGGCAATGTGGTGGTCCTCTGACCTTTGCTCTTCCCGCGGGGGGTGGGGATGTTATCAGAGGGCCCTAAGAAGATATCCCCGACGCCTTGCGACGCGGGGATAGAGCTCCACGGATTTAAAATCCTTATCACAACAACGCTTTTCACACCGATAGTTGTGTGTATAATAGTTGCACTACTTGACCGCAAGATCAAGCAAAAAAACGCTTTCCAGGGGGGGTGCATATGACAAAAATCATCGGCGTGGATACCGGCATTGCTTCTGTCGGCTATGCTTATATTGATTTGAGAAAAAACGAAATTCTTGCCAGCGGTGTGCGGATTTTCGATGCGGCGGAACATGGCAAAGATGGCTCGTCCCTTGCTTTGCTTCGAAAAGACCAGAGAACGAGCATGTCCTAATATTCTGTATCGAAACAATTTGGGGAGAGTTTTCATGACTTATAATCTGGGCATTGATATCGGTGAGCGATCCATAGGCTTTGCAGCTGTTGACACCGAAAAAGAAGATATTCTCTGCGCGAATGTTCATCTTTTTGGTGTTGCTATCGATAGGCAGGGCATTGTCCTGAATCCAAAAAATCGGCGTCCGCGAAGAGGGCAACGACGTATTATCAGTCGCCGGAAGTCCAGACTATTACGACTGTGCAAAATGCTAGGATATACGCCAGAACAAAGAGATGAAATATTTAACAGAAAAAGTGGGGAAAGAATTTCTGTCTGGCAATTGAGAGCCGAAGCCTTGGAGAGACCCTTGTCAGACGAAGAATTTTTCCGGGTTCTCTACCATATTGCAAGGCACAGAGCATTTCAATCTAATTCCCTAAAAGTACATAACGAACCCGAAGATGGAAAGATTAACGAAGCTTTGGATGATTTTGAAAAAAGGTGGATGGAAAGTGGTTTGCCAACTCCCGGAGCATTTTTGCATAGTGAAGCTATAAAAAACCCGAACGACCCAAGTGCACAGAATCCTGAAAAAAAAAGAACTTAGCAGAATAAGGAATACAGATGACGAATATCTGAATTTTATTAAAAGAAACGCACTCCGGTCAGAACTGCGTCAAATAGTTGAAAAGCAAAGGGGGTTTGGCCAGCCGAAAGCATCTCTGGATATTTGTACGTGGTTTGAGGAAGAAAAAAATGCTTTTTGGCAAAGGCGGATAAAATCGAGTGAAAAACTGATTGGAAAATGCTCGGTCATTTCGACCCCGGAGCTGGCAAAAAATATGGACTTTCTGAAATTCCCAAACGGGCGCCGCGCCAGTCGCCGACAGCTATTCTTTTTATTTTCTGGTCTAGTCTGAATAATCTGCGTATCCGGGATGTTTTTGGAAAGCCCCGAATAATAAACGGCAAGTACGTTGAAGGAGTGACCCCTGAAGAAAGAGAAAAACTTTTTGAGCTTGTATTGAAGCAAAAGCAGATCACCTACAGGCAAATTCGCTCCACAATACAACTTGATCCTGCTTACACTTTCAACAAAGTTAGATATCATCTGGCAGAGAGCAAGAAAAGTACAAAAAAGAAAGTGGATGCGTCACCACTAAACTGGAAAGATATTCAAAAGCGTGTTGAAGAGAAGGAAATCTTTTGTGATCTGACCGGCATATACAGGATGAAAGAGTATTTTCCGGGAATTATACCAAAAATCAAAAATCAGGATCAGCTAGACTTTTATGATGATATCGCCAGAATTGCTTCGTTTTATGAAGACAGAGGTGAAGTCAGGGAAGAGCTGGCCAAAAACCACAATTTACCGGAAGAAGATATTCAGAAAGTCATCAAACTTGTTGAATCAGATGATTTCAAGGGCACAATGAGCCTATCATTGATGGCTGCGCGACTGGTGCTTCCCGCTATCAGAAAGGGAACGACATTTTATCAAGCAAAAACCGATCTGGGTCTAATTAGAGGGAAGGCTACAGGACGCCGGATTCCGCCCTTTGAACTGACACGCAATCCGGTTGTTGATCATGCCCTGGCAGAAAGCCGGAAGGTTATCAATGCCGTTCTTGCGAAATATGAAAACGAGTATGGCATGCCTGCCAATATTATTATTGAATTTTCGCGTAAGCTGGCGCACAGCAAAAAACAGCGGGAAAACATTGAGAAGCAAAATGACATAAACAAACGTACCAGAGAAACAGCTAAGAAATGGTTTGAAGATGAAGTGCTAAAGGGACTACGCAAGGCATCAGATAATGAAGTGTGGCGAGCTACCTTGTTTCTTGAGCAAAAAAGGCAATGTGCCTATAGCTTGAAGCCTATCGATCCTGCCTTTTTGGAGGATGGGACCAATGCTGTTCAAATTGATCACATCCTTCCTAGGGCTCGTGTATGTGATGATAGTTATATGAATAAGGTTCTGGTTTTAACCGGCGCCAATAACAACAAACGTGATAAAATCCCGCATGATTTTTTAAGAGAAGAATATACAGATTTTAATGGTCACTGGCAAAAATTTGTGAATTTTGCCGAAGGCTTGCCGCATGCGAAAAAAAAGCGGCTTTTGATGCAACGGTTGGATGTGAAGGGATGGCAAAGGCGTTCTTTGAACGATACCAGCCATATTTGTCGCCGGTTCAGAAACCATCTTCTTGAACACCTTGACCTCGGCAAAGGGAACCGCATTCAAACCCGAAAAGGGGCAATAACAAGTTATCTTCGCCATCAATGGGGGTTTGATGCCAAGGATCGGGAAGAAAATGACCGCCATCATATCTTGGACGCGATAATTCTGGCTTGCTCAGAAACCAGAACAGTACAAAAAGTTTTCAGTTGGGATGCTTATAACAAATACCGCAATACAAATAATCTGGAAAAATTTCCGTGGCCGACGTTCCGGCGCGATGTTGAAACTGTTGTTAACGATCCTGACCGACTGATCAGCAAAAAACCGCGCAGAACCGTAACGGGCAAGGCACACAGCGCGATGCTGTATCGCCTTCGTGAAAATGATTCTGTTGTACTGAAGCGTATAAAAATCACTGAACTGACAAAAAAGAACATTGAGAAAATATATCAATCAGAACCGGGAGGGCGAAACGAACACTTAAAAAATATTCTGAAGCAAAGATTAGAAGAATACGGCGGGGACGTAAAAAAGGCTTTTGCCAAGGACAATCCTGTCTACCTTACTAAAAAAAGGCAATCGAAAAAAACTGAGAAATCAGCCCAAATCAAACATGTTCGTGTTGTTGAAACAAAAACCGGCAGAAAACTATACCCTGAACAGAAGGGTGGATTTGTAGAAAACGGCAGTCAGGCCCGTGTTGATGTGTTTTCTAAAGCGGATAAACATGGAAAAGACAAATTTTATCTTTGTCCTGTGTTCTCATACCAGATTTTGTCAGGGAAAAAGGAAAAGCCCCTTGTCAGCCCGAAACTTCCAAACAAAATTATTTCTAGTAGCAAAAACGGTTGGCCTGAAATTGATGACAGTTACCGGTTTCTTTTTAGCCTATATAAAAATGATTACGTCGTAACTGTTGATAAAAATGGGGAAGTCAGGGAAGGGTATTATCTGACCACCGATATCAATACTGGCCGAATCATCTTCCATTCCCATGACAGTAAAAAGGAAGAAAAAGAAATAAGAGTCAGCGTCCAGAATTTATTATCTTTTGAAAAATATTCGGTGGATTATTTTGGAAATAAACACAGGATTAAGAAAGAGAAACGAATAGGTTGTTATCAACCTGATTTAGGATGACCTTATTCACTAATACGCCTTTAACTCCGCCTTAACCGGTTGTATGTATCATAATACCCTCAATCATAAGAGAAAGTATGGGGGTTGTTATGTCATGGCGGACGGTGTTGATCCAGAACCGCTGTTCTCTTTCGTTGAAAAATGCCCAGCTTCGTTGCGAGCGGAACGACGGCGTCGTCACCATTCCTGTCGAGGATATCACGGTGCTGATCCTGGAAACGGCGCAGGCCATGGTGACCACGTCTTTGCTGGCGGCGCTTCAGGACCACAATGTGGCGGTGATCACCTGTGACGGCCGTCATATGCCCAACGGGCTGCTCTTACCGTTCCTTCCTCATTCCCGGTTGAGTGAAATTGCCGCCTTGCAGCGGGACTGGAGCCGGCCGTTCCGCAAGCGTTGCTGGCAACGGATTGTGCAGGCCAAGATCGGTAATCAGGCCGATTGTCTTATGCTTACGGGACAGGACACGGGGACGGCGTTGCGCGCAGATGGCGCGGCGGGTCGACAGTGGGGATACCAAAAATCGCGAGGCGCAGGCGGCGCGGGATTATTGGAAGCGGCTTATGCCGCCGGGATTTGTCCGCGGAGCGGCGGATTTTGCCAATGCGGCGCTGAATTATGGATATATGGTGGTGCGGGCCGCAGTGGCGCGGTCTCTGGTAAGTTATGGCCTGCTGCCCTGTTTTGGCCTGCATCATGACAGCAACCTGAATGCCTATAATCTGGCCGATGATCTGTTGGAGCCGTTCCGGCCCTTTGTGGATCGGGAGGTGATCCGGCTTGTGGGGGATATGCCGCCTGCGGGGCGTGAGCTCAGTCGGCAAGATCGTCAGACCCTTGCCGCCCTGCCTACCCGACAGGTGTTGATCGACGGGGAGGTGCAGACCCTGACCAATGCGGCGGATCGGGTCGCCAGCAGTCTGGTCCGGGCGCTGCGGGAAAAAGACAGCCGGTTGCTCCATCTGCCTTTGTTTGCGGTGTAGATCCTCATGAGTCGGACGGGAGATAAATATATGTGGATTTTCGTTATGTTTGACTTGCCGACCACTACAAAAAAGGAACGGCGCCATGCGACACGGTTCAGAAAGTTTCTGATTCGGGACGGATATATGATGCTTCAATATTCAATTTATGCTAGAATTTGCAATGGCTTGGAACGTGTTGAAAAACATATGAAACGGCTGGAGCTGGAATTGCCGCCCAAAGGCAGCATCCGCGCCATGCAGATCACCGACCGGCAGTATAAAAATATCAGGATTTTGCTTTCAAATGCCCCGGAATTTGACGAGACCCACCCGAAAAACAACAGCGAACAGCTCCTTTTGCTCTGAGCTGCTCGCTGTTTTTCCTGCTATATCAGCCACTTATCTCTGACCGATCATAGCCTATCGGTGTGAAAAGGGAAGCTATGACATGGCATCATAGTTCACGGCCTTGAACCCAATCATAGCCTATCGGTGTGAAAAGGGAAGCTATGACATGTGTCATACAAGGCCGGGTATCTCCGGCATCATAGCCTATCGGTGTGAAAAGGGAAGCTATGACATTCGGTGATTCCTTGTGAGTTGTCTCGGGATCATAGCCTATCGGTGTGAAAAGGGAAGCTATGACAATGCGGGGTTTTTGCCTATCTGCGGTTGAATCATAGCCTATCGGTGTGAAAAGGGAAGCTATGACTAGAAATGTATACTGGTGATAAAGAGTACTATCATAGCCTATCGGTGTGAAAAGGGAAGCTATGACCGGGTCATGCGGCCCGTTTCCAAACATCTGATCATAGCCTATCGGTGTGAAAAGGGAAGCTATGACGCTATGCCGCAACACCCGGACGCCGGTGGAGATGATCATCTATCCCGATGAATATCATGTCAAATGGCAACCTACCCACAAATATCTGGTGTATCGGCGGAACCTGGACTGGTTCAATTTCTGGCTGCGCGGGATTGAGGACCCGGCCCCGAAAAAGGCCGCGCAATATCAGCGCTGGCGTAAACTGCGCGACTTGCAGCCCTGAGTATTAACCCAAATATCAACCAGCCCCCGGTAGAGTCTTCTGGGGGCTGGTTTGGTCATCGTCGCAAGGTGCGAACAGGAAGTCCGGTCAGCCGGCGACCACGTTGCGCAGCTGTCGGGCGGCAAAGCCCAGCTTGGTCACGTTGATCTGGCCGGTGGACTGGAATTCCTTGATCAGTTTGTTGATCCGGGCCCGGGCGGCCTCGGAATTCTTTAGCCACGCCTTGACGGAATCAATGGCTGCGCCGTTTTCATAGGTCTGGATGGCGTGGCGGGTGAGCAGTTTCTGCTGATCCAGAAGGTCGCTGATCACCGCGCTGACCGCCAGCCGGTCCCAATGGTCGGCCGCCTCTACCATTTCCGCCTGATCGCGGATCCAGTCGATGCCCATTTCATCTCCCATCATGAAATAGGCCCGCGCCACATCAACCACATCCCGGTTCAAATCCCGGGCGACCTGTACAATGTCACAGGCGGCCAGTTTCATTTCCAGATTGGAGATATGGGTGGCCAGATCCTCGCTCACGCTTTGTTCGCAATACATGGCGATTTTGGCTCTCAGGCTTTCTTCATGGGAAGAATTGACCACGATGGGCATATCAAACAGCTTGATGATGCCCGGGCGATACTGGTCGATGACTTCCTGGAGCGGTTTCTTGGGATCGGTGTTGTTCAGGAACCATATGGTCTGCCGGCGGGAAAATTCTTCCACGTCCAGTAACAGCAGGATCTGAATGGTGGCCGGCACGACATAGTCCAGACTTTCGATCTTCTGCCACAGGCTGTCCAGATCGAACACCTCACGGGTAATGATGCTGGCCCGGGCGATTTCCGCGGCCGAAGCCCCGGTTTCTTCCTTGATGGCCTGGATCCCGCCGCGGTTGACAATGTCGTTACACAGCACCTTGGCAATGATTTCCCGCCGCAGCCGGTGTTTGCGGATGGCGTCCGCATAGGTCTGGCCCAGGCGTTCCGGGAAGGAGCTGATCAGATATTTTTCCAGATAAGGATCTTCCAGAAAATCGCTTTTCAGCAATTCATCATACAACGCCATTTTGGCATAAGCCACCAGTACCGCCAGTTCCGGCCGGGTCAGCCCCTGTTCCTTTTCCGCCCGTTCGGACAATTCCTCGTCTCCCGGCAGAAATTCCAGTTCCCGGTCCAGATTGGCGGATTTTTCCAGATCGTTCATGAAGCGCACAAAACTGTCCAGTTCCCGCACGCTGCTGGCGCGGGCGATGCTGATGGTCTGGGTCTGCAGGTAATTGTCACGGAGCACCAGGGCGGCCACATCATCGGTCATGTCTTCCAACAGCTTGTCGCGCTGTTTGCGGGTCAGCTGCCCGTCTGAGACCAGGCTGTTGAGCAGAATCTTGATGTTGACCTCGTTGTCGGAACAGTCAACCCCGGCGGAGTTGTCCACCGCGTCGGTGTTGATCATGCCGCCATTCAGGGCGAATTCGATCCGTCCGCGCTGGGTGCAGCCCAGATTGCCACCTTCGCCAATGACCTTGCAGTTCAGTTCGTTGCCATTGACGCGTACCGCATCATTGGCGCGGTCGCCGACCTGGCCATGGCTTTCGTATGAGGCTTTCACATAGGTGCCGATGCCCCCGAACCACAACAGATCGACCTGGGATTTCAGAATGCTGCGGATCAGTTCGTTGGGGGTCAGGGTTTTTTCTGACAGCGGAATGTCCAGAAGCCGGCAAATTTCCGGAGTGAGCGTGATGGACTTGGCCTTGCGACTGAAAATGCCTCCGCCTTTTGAAATCAGCTTGCGGTCATAATCCTGCCAGCTGGAGCGAGGCAGATCGAACAGCCGTTTGCGTTCCGCGTAACTTTTTTCCGGATCGGGATCAGGGTCAATGAAAATATCCCGATGGTCAAATGCGGCCACCAGCTTGATGGCCCGGGAACACAACATGCCGTTACCGAACACATCCCCGGACATGTCGCCGATGCCGGCGACGGTGATGTTGTCTTTCTGCACATTGATGCCGCGTTCGCGGAAATGACGCTGTACGGACACCCAGGCGCCACGGGCGGTGATGCCCATTTTCTTGTGGTCATACCCTTGCGATCCGCCGGACGCAAAAGCATCATCCAGCCAGAAATCATACTGCTGTGCCAGGCTGTTGGCGATGTCGGAGAAGGTGGCCGTGCCTTTGTCGGCCGCTACCACCAGATATGGATCATCGCCGTCCCGTCGCACCACCCGCGCCGGCGGTAGCACATCTGCGTCCTTGAGATTGTCGGTAATGTCCAGAAGCCCGGAAATAAAGGTTTTGTAACAGGCGATGCCTTCTTCCAGGATGTCTTCCCGGCTGCCGTCGGCGGGCAGTTTCTTGGGCACAAATCCGCCCTTGGCGCCAACCGGCACAATCACGGTGTTTTTCACTTGCTGGGCCTTGACCAGGCCGAGAATTTCCGTGCGGTAGTCTTCCCGGCGGTCGGACCAGCGCAAGCCTCCCCGGGCCACCGGCCCGGCTCTGAGATGCACCCCTTCCAGACGCGGTGAATACACAAAGATTTCCGCGTAGGGCTTGGGTTTCGGCGCCTCGCGCACGGCGCTGCTCTTGATTTTGAGGGACACATAGGGTTTCGGACTACCGTCGTCCTGATACTGATAGAAATTGGTGCGCAATGTGGCAGTAATCACATTGAGATAACTTCTGAGCATGCGGTCCTGGTCCAGGCTATCCACATTTTCGAGAAGCTCCCGCACCCGTCCTTCCAATGCTTCGCGTTCTTTTTCCCGGTCAAAATCTTCCGGCAGATCCGGGTTAAAGCTGACCTCAAAAAGTTGGGCCAGACAATAAGCGATCTCATGATGCTGGGTTAGCGTGTCCTGCATGTAAACTTCGCTGTAGGACAAGGAAAGTTGTCTGAGATATTTGCTGTAGATTCGCAGAACCAGCACCTGCCGATAATCCAGCCCGGCCCTGAGCACCAGCTTGTTAAAGCCGTCATTGTCCACATTTTCCAGCCAGACCATTCGCAGTGTGGTTTCCAGCCGGGTTTTGATCTCGGAAAGATCGGTCCACAGCCGGGCAGTGTCTTCAAGATGGAAATCGTGAATGACATAGCGGACCTCTTCGCCGAGAGGATGGGTAATCAGGTCAAAGGCCACTTCCTCGATCACCCTGAGGCCCATATTTTCCAGCATGGGCAGACAGTCGCTGAGCGCAATGGTTTGCTGGCTGGTATAGATTTTCAGACGCAGGGTATGATCCGGATCCTCGGCCAGCCGGTACAGGTTAAAGGCGATATTATTGCATTCGGGCAGACGTTCCAGTTTTTCGATGTCGGTGACCGCAAAACGGGGATCGAAATATTCCTTGTAGGCGGGGGTGAAGGCCCGGTTGTATTTATTGTAAAGATTGTTGCCGGCCTCTTCACCAAGACGGTCGGTCAGCACTTCGTGCAGATAATCGTTCCAGCGCTGCGCCACTTCCTGGATGCGTTTGTTGATATCTGCCGGATCCGGATTGGGGACCTGGCCGGGTTTGGTGCGGATGATAAAATGCCAGCGGGCGATTCTTTCATTGCTGAGTTGGGCATAGCGGGAAGACAGCTCCCCGTTATAGGCGTCACAGAGAATGCGTTCGATCTTGCTGCGCAGGGTGGAATCGTAAATGTCACGGGGCACGAAGACCAACGCAGAGACATACCGTTCAAAACGGTCCTTTCGGATAAAGGCGGCGCATTTGGGGCGGACCTGCAGATGCAGAATGCCCATGGAGGTTTCCAGAAGCTGATCCTCGTCGATCTGGAACAACTCGTCCCGTGGCAGGGTTTCCAGAATATGCACCAGGGAACGGGCATTGTGGCTGCCCGGGGGGAACCCTGAACGGATCAGGATATTGTTGACCTTGCGGCTGAGATAGGGCACCGAACGGGCTCGCTCGCTATAGGAATCGGAGGTAAACAGGCCTACAAAACGGGCTTCACAGATGACGTTGCCCGTGGTGTCGTATTTCTTGAAACCGATATAATCCAGATGCACCACCCGGTGCACCATGGATTTCACATTGGCCTTGGTGACCATCATCACATCCGGCTGTTTCATGAAATATTCGATTTCCGGGTTGATGGCCACCAACCCTTTCGGCCCCCTCAGCACATGCACATTCGGGTCCCGTAAAATGCCGTATCCTCGACTGTCAACCGCCTCTTCCACCACTTTTTTGTCGGGAGACTTTTTGCCGGAAGCTTTTTTGTCACCTGTCCCCTCATGGACATATTCCCGGTATCCGAGAAAGGTGAAATTGTCATTCATGAGCCAGCGCATAAAATTCTGCGCTTCTTTCACTTCGCTGCGCGGCAGTTCCTTGGGCGCATGGTCCATGGATTTGATCAGCGCCTTCATTTTGTCCAGCATGGGGTGCCAGTCTTCGATGGCGGCGCGGACAAAATTCATCACTTGCAAGAGCTTGCCTTCCAGCGCCTTCAGCTGTTTTGGGTCGGTCATGGCGGTGACCTCGATATGCATGACCGATTCCCGTACTGCTTCCCCGCCGGAAGGGACCATGCGGCCTTTGCTGTCCCGGTGGCGGCTGACAATGGGATGGAGCAGCATATGAACGTCACACCCCTGTTCCAGCAGGTTAAAGGTGATGGAATCCAGCAGGAACGGCATGTCTTCATTGATGATCTGGATCACGGTATGAGAGGACTGCCAGCCATGTTCTTCGAGGGTGGTGTTGAACACCCGAAGTTTGGTTGTGTTTTTGTCGCGCTGATCGCTGAATTTCCACAAAGATAGGGCGATGCCGTACAATTCGTCCACCGGCCGGTCCACCAGGTCATCCGGTGAGACGTTTTTATACAGGTCGCGGATAAAATCGAGAAAGCCGTCCTGTTTGGCGGTTTTCAGTTTTTCCGCGGCAAACTCCACAACTGAGTCGATGCGGATATCTTTTTGTGCCCAGTAATTCACGGTTTGTCCTCTTGATCCTTTCGGATTGATCTGCGGGTCCTGCCGGTGAATGCCGGCAAGACGAGCTTCTCAATCCTGTTCTGGAAACGCCTGGTTTTGGTCTGTTATGGCTTTATGGCTTTTTTGAGGACCGGCGCCAAAAGCGACTCATCCTCATCCAGCAGTTTCACGACCTCAACGACAGAGCCTTTCCGTCTACCCAATATCAAACACAGTTTTTGTTCCTGCCCGTTTTCTGCCTCTTCCGTGCTTCCTGGCGGCCCTTCCGGAAGGTGCGGCGCCGTCAGTTCAAAACGGGACAGAACGGGCATGTTATTAACCCTTTTCTTGACTTCTTCAAGTGAATTATTCATGCGTTGCGCGCTCCCCGGCCGACGGCTTTCCCGTTCGGCTTTCACACAGCCTTTAATGCCGCCCTGGAAGCTTTCAAGAAAGTCTGGCAGGCTCTTGCCCGTATGCCCTTTTTTCAGCGCATGACTGAGCGCCGCGGCATATTCGGTCAGCCGGGTCTTGTCAAATTCTCGGCCAAAACAAAGTTTCAGCGTTGGCGTAAACGGGGCGCGTTTTTGAACTTTGAGCCCGGCTTCCCGCAACAACGCCTGATAGGCTTCGGGGTGACGTTGGGCGGTGAGGTGAAAATCCAGAATGGCCGCCAGCGTGCGGTACAGGGCCCGGCGCGAACGGCTGTCGGTGGCGTCCTTGCCTCGGGCCAGGGCCCGGCAGTGGGCCAGTTGTTCTTGCAGGCTGTGTTTATCTGGCAGGCTGTGTTTATCTGGTAAGGGGCGGTTGTCCGGTTCGCGGTCCTCCGCGGGAGGCGGCGGCGCGGGAACGTTTTCGGCTGGCGGTAAGGGGGCTTCCGTTTCGGAAGCTTGTGTCTTGTGATCTTCGTCGGTTTCCGACGGGGACGGCAGCGGGTCATCTTCCTCGAAAACCATATCATCTTCCGCCGGGGCCGGCTCGTGGCGAAGCGGCGGATGGGCCGGCCCTTCCGGTTCTTCGAGTTCTTCTTCCACAATCCAGCGGATGGCCCCGAGAATGAAGTTAATGTTTTCGCCATCATCGCTGAACGGCAGCAATATTCCCCGATACAGGGCTTTTTCCTTGTCCCGGGTCGTAAATTCCGCGTCGAAGGAAATGGGGGCCCGGTTGGCGAAGACTTCTAGATAATGGTCGGTCAGTCGGCTGAGAATAGTCCGGCGAGGAATTTCGCTGAGGGGTTTAAGGGTCAGATCCTCGTCCAGATCCTGCTTCAGGGCCTGACCAATCACCTGCAAAGTTGGTTCCGAAGATCTATCCCTAAGATCAATCAGGATCATCTGATCCTTGTAAGGCTGGATGTCTTCCGGGGAGAGTTCCCTGAGTGACGGCATATCCCGCTCCCCGGCCAGCTCCTGCCAATAATGATACAGCTGAAAGGTGATGCGTCTTTCCCGACCAGTATGGGCTGACGGGTCCATGAGTCCCTGCCTCTCCATCAAATCTGCCGCTTTCTGTTCGTGAACGCCCCGATTTCGGTTGCCGGCTCCCAAACATATGCGGGAACAACTCCGGGCTTTTGGGGACGTCCTACAAGACAACTTTTACTCCTAAAATCCTTATCAGAAAAGAGTAAATTTATTCTGAATCAAAAATTTATTTCAGACAACTTCATATCGCCGCCGGCGATTGTTCAGGAAAAAAATATGAAAAATGAAATTAATTATTTTAAGTCTAAAATATTTGCGTTATGATGCCTTCCGAAAGTGACACCACAGCGCAATATAAAAAGGTTGTGCTCAGGCGCTTTGGCCGTGACCCGAACGCATTCGGCGTGATAGGATCGGCGGTGACGGGCAGCTGGCCTCCGTAACCCAATAGCGGCCGCAAGCCGCAGGGAAGGCGGGGGACGTTCGGGCCCGAAGCATCTTGAAACCAGAACGTTAAACGACCCAGAACGTTAAACGACATAGACACTCTAAAATACACAGACAGGGGAAGTATAATGACTGCATCAACATTAACAGCCTTTGCCGAAGAACTTGCCAACGGCAGCATCCGGGTCGTGGACCTGACCCAGACGCTCAGTGAAAAAACGCCGGTGATTGCCCTGCCCGATCCGTTCCGTCAATCTCCCGGTTTCAAGAAAGAGCTGATTTCACGGTTTGATGATGACGGGCCGGCCTGGTACTGGAACGTTATTTCCTGTGGTGAACATACGGGCACCCATTTTGATGCGCCGGGCCACTGGGTGACGGGGCAGGATTATGCGGATGGCTGCACGGACACCATCCCCCCGCAAAAGCTGATTGCGCCCGCCAATGTGATTGATGTCAGCAAGGAAAGCGCCGAGGATCATGATTATCTGCTGACCGTGGAAAAGGTCAAGGAATGGGAAGCGGAACATGGCAAAATCGAAGCCGGAAGCTGGGTCCTGATGCGGACCGACTGGAGCAAGCGCACGGATCCGGATGAGTTCCTCAATATCAAGGAAGATGGCGCCCATAGCCCAGGGCCTTCCGCCGAAGTGATTAAGTTTTTGATCGAAGAGCGGGATGTTTTGGGATTTGGCGTGGAGACGGTGGGCACCGATGCCGGCATTGCCCATAGCCTGGACCCGGCCTTCCCCTGCCACACATTGATGCATGGGGCCAATAAAATGGGCCTGGCGTCGCTGTGTAACCTGGATCAGTTGCCGCCCAAAGGGGCGGTGATCATTACCCCGCCGTTGAAAATTGAAAACGGCTCGGGCAGCCCGCTTCGGGTACTGGCGCTGGCGCCGGCGGCCTGACGGACGGCCCGGACTCCGACCCCCGGTTGCCATCGGACAAGTGGCCCCTGCCGCGGCGCAGGGGGCATTGTTCCAGGGGCCACGACGGGCGGTGGCCCCGACCAGGATAAGCCGAACCTCAACCAGTAAAAAGACACGAGACAGACATGGCTGAACGCTCCTTTACTAAGGAAATAGGAAAATTGCGCTTGGGCGCCGGAGAAGTCTTCCACGGGGAAGGCATTCTTGCGGTGACCAAGGCGCTGTTGCAGTCCGGAGTCGCCTATGTGGGCGGGTATCAGGGCGCTCCGGTCTCCCATCTTATGGATGTGCTGGCGGATGCCCGGGATGTTCTGGATGAACTGGATGTGCATTTTGAGGCCAATGGCAGCGAAGCCAGTGCCGCAGCGATGTTATCCGCGTCCCAGAACTATCCCCTGCGCGGCGCCGTGACCTGGAAATCCACGGTCGGCACCAATGTGGCCTCCGACGCGCTCAGCAATCTGGCCTCTGCCGGCGTGATCGGTGGCACGCTCATCATCATTGGTGAAGATTACGGTGAAGGCGCCAGCATCATGCAGGAACGCAGCCATGCCTTCGCCATGAAATCACAGATGTGGCTTCTGGATCCCCGGCCCAATCTGCCGATGATCGTGAACATGGTGGAAAAGGGTTTTGAACTGTCCGAGGCCAGCAACACACCGGTTTTCCTCCAGCTCAGGATTCGCGCCTGCCACGTTTATGGCCAGTTCGAAGCCAAGGACAATGTGGCGCCGGCTTTCCGGGTGCGGGATGCTCTCGCTCATCCCACCCGGATCAAGGAAAAGATCATCCTGCCGCCCTTTACATTCCAGCAGGAAAAGGAAAAGGTGGAAAAACGCTGGCCCGCCGCCGTCCAATTCATCAAGGACAACAAGCTGAACGAATTTTTTGACGGCGAAGCGACAAAGGATCTGGGCATCATTCTGGAAGGCGGCATGTATAATGTGGTCATCCGGTCGCTTCAGCTTCTGGGGCTGGCGGATGAGGACGGCACCAGCCATATTCCGCTTTATGTGATGAATGTGACCTATCCGCTGGTGGATGACGAGCTGATTGAATTCAGCCGGGAGAAAAAGGCTGTGCTTCTGGTGGAGCAAGGGCAGCCCGACTATATCCAGCAGGCCCTGAACAAGATTTTCAACGAAGCGGAGCTGAAAACCCGGATTCATGGCAAGGATGTTCTACCGATGGCCGGCGAATATACGGGTGATGTGGTCAAGGAAGGCCTGCGCCGGTTCCTGGAAAAATGGCACCCCGACCTGATCCGCCAGGATAACAGTAAGGTTTCCCTGGAGGCACTGGCCAAAAGCCCCATCAACCGTGAAGAACTGGACAAAAACGTGACACCGCGTCCGCCAGGGTTGTGTACCGGTTGTCCGGAACGGCCGTTTTTTTCCGCCATGAAAATGCTGGAAAAGAAATATGGCGAAATGCAGGTATCCGCGGATATCGGGTGTAATTCCTTTGGCACCCTGCCGCCTTTCAACATCGGCAACACCATTCTGGGATATGGCCTGGGCGGGGCCAGCTCCGCGGCTTTCAGCGACAAACGCTTAAGAAGCGAAGGCGACAAACGGGCCATTGCCGTGATGGGGGATGGCGGGTTCTGGCACAACGGTCTGACCTCGGGCATTGCCAGCGCCGTCTATAACAAAAGCGACAACGTTTTTGTCATTGTTGACAACGGCTATGCCGCTGCTACGGGGGGGCAGTATATTCCCTCCTCCCGCGCCACCATCAAGGAAAATGAGAAAAAGGCCCGCATTCAGGACGCCGTGCAGGGCGTAGGGGTTAAATGGGTCCGCACGGTGCAGAGCTATGATATCTCGGCGGTGCGCGAGGTGATGGATGAAGCCATGTCCACCGACTATGAAGGCCCCAAGGTCATCGTGGTCGAAGGCGAATGTATGCTCAACCGCCAACGCCGGGAGAAACCGCTGGTGGCCAAAACCATCAAGGGAGGCGGGCGTTATGTCAAGGAGCGTTTCTATGTGGACAGCAAGACCTGTACCGGGGATCATGCCTGTATCCGGCTATCGGGCTGTCCGTCACTGACCATCAAACCCAATCCGGACCCGCTGCGCGAGGATCCGGTCGCCTATGTGGATAACAGTTGCGTGGGCTGCGGGGTGTGTGGCGAGGTGGCGCATGAGGCGGTGCTGTGTCCATCCTTCTCGCGGGCGGAACTGATTTTCAACCCCACTTTCTGGGACCGCTTTATGTACGGGCTGCGCCAGAGCATCATTGGCTTTTTCCAGAACAGATATGCCCGCAAGCGGGCGCGTGTGAGTTTGTAAAGGGGCCCGATTATGACAGAACAAAACACTTCTCATCCTGAGGGTTCAAACCGTCCCATTACCATCGCCATTTCCGCGCTTGGCGGTCAGGGTGGTGGCGTGCTGACCAACTGGCTGGTGGCGGTGGCCGAAGCCAACGGTTATTTCGCCCAGTCCACTTCCGTGCCCGGCGTGGCCCAGCGCACCGGTGCGACGATCTATTATCTGGAAATGGCGCCGCGTAAGGCCGATCAGACGGTGGATAAGGCGCCGGTCATGACGCTGATGCCATTCGCCGGCGATGTGGACATTGTGGTGGCTTCCGAACTGGTGGAGGCGGGCCGGGCCATCCAGCGCCAGTTCGTCACTCCCGACAAAACCACGCTGATCGTATCCACCCATCGGGTTTACTCCATTTTTGAAAAAATGGATATGGGCAACGGCATTGTCGATAAGCAGGTGCTGTTGAAGGCGGCCCGCGAGGCGTCGCGGGATCTGGTGGCTTTCGACATGGACCGGCTGGCCCAGGACAAGGGGGCGGTGATCAGTGCAGTGCTGTTTGGCGCCATTGCCGGCTGCGGTCGTCTGCCGTTCAGTCGCGAAAGCTTTGAGGACGCCATTCGGGCCGAAGGCAAGATGGTGGAGACCAATCTGCGGGCCTTTGCCGCAGGTTTCGAGGCGGCGGCGGAACGGCGGGTGGATACCGAAGAAAGTTCGCAAGAGCCCATCGCTGGGGACGGCCCGCAGATTGCCGGTGCCGCCACCACGCCCGAGGCGCAGAAGATTCTGGACCGGATCAACGCCCTGCCGCAAGGGGTGCGTCAGACCGCTTATGAAGGCGCCAAAAAACTTCTGGATTACCAGGATCTGGACTATGTGGCGGACTATCTGGACAAACTGGAAAATATTGTTGCCCGGGATCAGGATGCCGATTATCGCCTCAGCCGCGATGTGGCCCGCCATCTGGCCTTGTGGATGGCCTTTGACGATGTGATCCGGGTGGCGGACCTGAAAATCCGTCGTGAACGGGTGGAAGAATATCGCCGGGAAGTGCGTGCCGCCGACGGGCAGATTGTTTATATGGTGGAATTCATGAAACCCCGGCTTGAGGAAATCCTCGGCACCATGCCGGCGGGGCTGGCCCGTTTTATCGGCAACAGCAAATTTCTGTCGGGTCTGATCCGCCGATTTACTGGGGATAAATTCATGAATACCGGCAAGGTCAGTGTTTATCTGCTGATGTATTTTCTGGCGTCGCTGAGGCGCATTCGCCGCTCCACCCTGCGGTATCAGCAGGAACATGAGATGATCACCTACTGGCTGGAGCTGATTGAAAAAACCCTGCCCGAAGATTATGAACTGGCCGTGGAAATCACCCGTTGCCAGCGACTGATCAAGGGCTATGGCGATACTCATGAACGGGGCGCAGGCAATTTCAAAACCTTGATGTCGCTGTATGACTCCCTGAGAAAAACGGATCAGGCGGCGGCTCGCCTGGCCGATCTCAGGGCCGCGGCCATGGCCGATGAAAAGGGGGTGGAACTGGCCCGGGCCCTGAAGGCCTTCGCCGCCTGAAAGGTGTGGTCCTGATCTTTTCTCTGGGAGGGGACCTTACCGATCCAGGCCTTCCAGGTCGATTTTGAGGGTAAGAAATTCGAGTAGATCCTTGAGCACCACAATGCCCACAAGTCGGCCGCGATCGGTAACCAGAAGCCGGCTGTTGCCGGTTTTGCGCATCTGGGCCAGAGCCTTGAGCGCGTCTTCCTGCGCCTCGATGGTGGTGCCGTCATCAAGGGGTCGGGAAATGGCGCGTACTGTGGTTTGCCCCCAAAGTTCCCGGGGGGTTTCTTTCAGGTCCCGTGCCGTCACATAACCGATCAGCCGGCCCTGTTCCACCACGGGGAACATGTCGTAATGATAGGCATAGATATAATCCTCGATCAGCTCATGCAGGCTGATATGCGGCGGCGCGGCTACCACATTACGGGTCATGAACCGGGCAATGGGTTCGCCTTGTAAGAGGCGGCGCACCTGCAGCTGGTTATAGGAGGCGGCGGCCGCCCCGCGCAGGAACAGACCAATCAGAAACCACCACATCCCGCCGATGAAATTGCCGGTAAAGATGCTGATTACCCCCAGGATAATCAGCACCAGGCCAAAGGCGTCCCCCACCCCGGTGGCGATGCGGGTGCCCCATCTCAGGTCATCTTTCCAGTACCACAGAACGGCGCGCAGCATCCGCCCACCGTCCAGGGGAAAGCCAGGAATAAGATTGAATACGGCCACAATGGCGTTGATCAGGGCCAGATAAGAGGCCACCGCGGCAACTCCGATGCCGAATGACTGACTTTCCAGAAACCGTGCGGTCAGCCAGAACAGGGCGGCAAGAAAAAAACTGGCCAGCGGCCCTGCCGCCGCCATCAGGAATTCCACTTTCGGATTTTCCGGCTCTTCTTCCATTTCCGCCACCCCGCCGAAAATAAACAGGGTGATGCCGCTGATGGGCAGGCCGTAATGACGGGCCACCAGGGAATGGGAAAATTCATGAAACACAATGGAAAAAAATAGTCCTGCGGCGCCGATGATCGCCATACTCCAATAGGTGGAGGCGTCGAGCCCCGGCACCTGATAGGGGAAATATCCCGTGGCCAGGGACCAGACCACAAGAACCGCCAGGAACAGCCAGCTGATGTCCAGGTTGACCTTGAAGCCAAGTAACGAGAAAAGCGCGATTTTCCTGGTAAACATTTTGTCCCCCTTCGCAAATGGAGCCCATTCTTTATGGTTACAGCATTATGGTTACAGCATTTCTGGCTGGAGTCCACTAACAATCGGAGCGAGAAGAGCAGGAGGAACCGGCCCGCAGGCCAATTCCGGCAGGACCCGAAAATCCTGCCGGAAAGAATTAGGCCTGATAGGGTCTGTGGGCCGAGGCAGTAATCTTCAGCCCAACACTCCTCAGCCGAAAATGTTATAGGCAAAGATCATCAACAGCGCGATCGGGGCGACAAACCGGGCCAGGAACAACCAGCTTTTATACAAGGCCGGGGACAGGCCCAGATCCGTTTCGGTGGTCTCGCGCGACATAATCCAGCTGGCAAAGATCACCATGGCCATGCCCCCTAGCGGCAGGAAGATATTGGACGTGGTGAAATCCATCAGATCGAACAGGGTTGCCGTTTCGAACCGTTCAAACATTCCCAGAAGGTGTACGTCGCCCCACAGGTTAAAGGAAAATACGCTCAACAGACCCAGCAGCCAGATCAGGAAACCGGCCACAATGGCTGACAAGGATCGTTTCACACCTTTGTGTTCCTCGGCCCAGGACACCACCGGTTCCAGCAGGGAGATGGAGGAGGTGATGGCCGCAAAGACGATCAGCACAAAAAACATGGTGCCGAAAAATCCGCCCAGCGGCACCCCGGCAAAGGCCAGTGGCAATGTCACAAACACCAGGCCCGGCCCGCTGGCAGGATCAAGCCCGTTGGCGAATACAATAGGGAAAATCGCGAGTCCCGCCAGCAGGGCCACCATAGTATCGGCAAACACGATAATGGTGGCGGCCCGGGGGATTTTGACGTCTTTCGGCAGATAAGCGCCATAAGTCATCATGGCGCCGAGCCCCACACTGATGGAGAAAAAGGCCTGTCCCAGTGCGTTCAGCACCACATCCGGGGTGATTTTGGAAAAGTCAGCGGCAAACAGGAACGACCATGCCCGGCCAAAATCGCCAGCGATAGCGGCATAGATGACCAGCGCCAGCAGGATAAAAAACAATGCCGGCATCAGAATATCCACGGCTTTTTCAATCCCCGCATGAATGCCGCGTGCGACCACAAAAATGGTCAGCACCATAAACAGCCCGTGCCAGGCCAGCATCTGCGCCGGGCTGGCCAGCAAGGTATTGAATTCCGTTGTGACCACATCGGGATTTGTGGTGATCAGGTCGCCCGAGATGAATTTGGGCACATAGGCCAGGGCCCAGCCGCCGATTACGCTGTAGAAACTGAGGATCATAAAGGCGGCCAGCACGCCGAGCCAGCCGACCGACTGCCAGAGAGACGATCGGCCTTCCCGCTGGGCTAGGGTACGCATGGTGTTGGGCGGGCTCATCTGGCCCTGTTTGCCAAGGGTGAGTTCGGCAATCAGGATCGGCAGCCCCACCACCAGAATACAGGCGATATAAATCAGCACAAAGGCGCCGCCACCGCTGACCCCCGCTTCATAGGGGAATTTCCAGACATTGCCAAGCCCGACGGAAGACCCCACCGCCGCCATGATGAATGTCAGGCGGGAGGACCATTTTTCATGAGACGTAGAAACCTGCATATGTTTTTCCCTGTTTAATTTTATAATGTGTAGTCTTCGATGTCTGTTGTCGATCCTTTTAAGGCGGGAGGCCAATAACCTTCACCGCCCGTTTTATTGTCATTCTTCTTTTTTCTTTTGTATGCGTTCGGTTAGGCAAACAGGTCACCTGTTGCACGCGATGCCTGTTCTTGAAGGGCATACTATAGTGGATGACAGGATTTTTGGAATAGCCGATTTTGAGCCGGCTTTTCCGCCAGGTGTCGAGAGTATCTGATACTAAAGCATTACAGTTCGCTCGAGGGGGGCATACGCCATTGGTCCAATGGACGCCCGATGCAGCGGCAGATAGAGTAAAGGGGGTAAATGGCGGTGAAAAATTTACTTTTGGGGAGACAACAATAACGTCTGTGCCGCCGGAACAGGGAGCAGAACCATGACACAGCCCGGACTGATGCAGCATAATGATCTGATGATTTCGTCTTTGATCCGTTATGCGGCGGAATATCACGGATCCACAGAAATTGTCACCCGCACAGTCGAAGGGCCGCTGCACCGATATACCTATCGTGAGGCGGAACATCGGGCAAAGAAGCTTGCTCAGGCGCTGATGCGCCGGCTGAACATTGTCTCGGGCGACCGGATTGCCACGCTGGCCTGGTCCACCTATCGCCATTTTGAAATGTTTTACGGCGTGTCCGGTATCGGGGCCATCCTGCATACGGCCAATCCGCGGCTGTTTGATGAACAGATTGTTTATGTCATCAACCATGCGGGCGGGCGGTATCTGTTTCTGGATGTGGATTTTGTGCCGCTGGTGGAAAAACTGGCGCCGCGCCTTAAACATGTGGAAGGCTATGTGATCCTCACCGACCGGGATCACATGCCCCAGACCACGCTGAAGAATGTCCATTGTTACGAGGACCTTCTGGCGGCGGAAGACGGGCAGATGACGTGGCCGGTTTTTGATGAAAAAAGCGCCTCGTCCATTTGTTACACTTCCGGTACGACCGGCAATCCCAAAGGGGTGATGTATTCCCATCGCTCAACCATCATTCATGCCTTGGCGGCGGCCCAGAACAGCGCCTTTGGCCTGTCCGTATATGATGTGATTCTGCCCATTGCGCCCATGTATCACGGCAATGCCTGGGGCTTGCCCTATATTGCCGCTATGCTGGGGGCCAAGCTGGTGTTTCCGGGGCCGAAGATGGACGGTAAACATATTCATGACCTGATTGAATGCGAGGGCGTGACCTTTTCCTGTGCCGTGCCAACGGTCTTTACCATGTTGTTTCAGTATCTTGAGGAAACGGGTCAGAAAGTTGACAGTCTTGAGCGTACCATGATCGGGGGATCCGCGGTGCCCAAGGCCATGAGTGACAAATTTTTGAAGGATTATGGAGTCAGGGTGCTGCAATTGTGGGGCATGACGGAAACCAGTCCGTTGGGCACCATCGCCTCGTCCACTCCCGAGGTGGACGCCCTGCCGCCGGAGGCGCGCGAGGCCGTGCTCAGTAAACAGGGCCGGGTGCAATACGGGCTGGAAGTCAAGGTTGTGGACGAGCAGGGCAACCCGGTGCCCCGCGACGGGAAAACCTATGGTGATCTCTGGGTGCGCGGGCCGTGGGTGGTGGCGGAATATTACCGGGGCGAAGGCGGCCGGGTGCTGGACAAGGAGGGCTGGTTCCCGACCGGTGATGTGGTGACGCTAGACCGATATGGTTATATCAAAATCACCGACCGGGCCAAGGATGTGATCAAGTCGGGCGGCGAATGGATCAGTTCCATTGATATTGAAAACCTTGCCGTGGGACATCCGAAGGTGCTGCAGGCCGGAGTTGTTGGGGTTTATCATCCCAAATGGGAAGAACGGCCGGTGCTGATCATCAAGCCGGCGCCCGGCGCGTCGCCGACGGAACAGGAAATCCTGGCTTTTCTGGACGGCAAAATCGCCAAATGGTGGATGCCTGACAAGGTGTTTTTTGTAGAGGAAATGCCGCTCACGGCCACTGGCAAGATCAAGAAAATCACCCTACGGGAACGCTACAAGGATTGTTTGCGCGCCTAGATTCGCCTAAGCTTTACAGACTCGTATGAATCGGTAAGGGAGGCCGTCGTTTGACGCAAAGCAGGGTATTGATTGCGGATGATCACCCGTTGTTTCGTGAGGCGCTGAGCAATATTGTCCGCAGTGTCATGGGGCACGAGGTGATCTGTATCCAGACCTGTACGGCCCGGGAAACATTGGCCGCGGTGGAAGAAGGATCGGGATTTGATTTGATTCTTCTGGATCTGCTGCTGCCGGGCGCCGAGGGGTTTTCCTGTTTGATGGCCCTGCGTGACACGGCGCCGTCGACTCCTATTATCATCGTTTCGTCCAGTGAACACGAAGAAACCGTCCGGGAAAGCTTTGGACGGGGGGCCATGGGCTATCTGCCCAAATCCTCCTCCCAGGAGGTGATGCGCCATGCCTTGCAACTGGTGATGAGTGGCAACAGCTATATCCCGTCCCAGGCGTTGGGGGTGAGCGGGGAACGTGCTCCGGATGCGCCTCCTCCTTCGCGAGAAAAGACGACCCCGCCGGATCTTTGTATCGCCGCCCTCACGCCCCGGCAACGGGCCGTTCTGGAGCTTCTGGCCAAGGGCAAACCCAATAAGGTCATCGCTTATGAGCTGGGCATATCCGAAATTACCGTAAAGGCCCATGTTTCCGCCATTTTACGCAAGCTTGGCGTCAGCAACCGTCTACAGGCGGTGATTGCGGCCAAAAATCTTGTTGATCAGTCATCATCCTGACGCACTCATGAAAGGGCATGTTTGATCAGCGCCGCCAGCCGTGCCGGTTTAACCGGTTTATATAACAACGGAATTTGTAAACTCTCCAGCCGGTCCCGCAATTCCTGGTTCCGGTCGCTGGTGATGATCAGGCCGGGCAGGGCAGGGTCAAATTCCGCACGGATTTCCCGCAGGGCGTCAAGGCCGTTAGTGGTGGGGCCCAAATGATAATCCGCGATGATCAGGCCGGGGATCAGATCCTGTTCGATAAGTGGGATCAGACACCGTTCGGCGGTGGTTTCGGCCACCACCTTGCAGGTCCAGTTGCGTAACAGGGCACGCATCCCGTCAAGCACCTGCGGATCATTGTCCACCACAACAATCACCCGTTCTCCAAGCAGGTCGCAGAGATTGGTTTGCGGGATCTTCCCGGAGGAAGACTGTTCAGGGGACGTCTCGCGCAGCTGGTGGGGTTTGCCCAGCGGCAGAGTGACACCAAAACAGGAGCCCTTGCCGTAAACCGAGGCCACCGTGATGGACAAGCCCAACAGACGGGCAATGCGGTCTACAATGGACAGTCCCAGGCCGATGCCGCGGGTCCCGATGCTGCTGTCTTCATGCACCTGTCGGAATTCTTCGAAAATGGTTTCCAATTGGTCTTCGCGGATACCGATGCCGCTGTCATAGACCATCAAGGTTACCCCGTCGGCATGGCGCCGGCAGCCGATCAGCACCTTGCCCTTTTTGGTATAGCGGATGGCATTGCTCAGGAAATTCCGCAAAATGGTCTCCAGCAGTCGCCCATCCGAGTAGACCACGGCGCTGCTGGGCACCATGCGCACCTCCAGTCCGCGATCCGTGCCGGTTTTGATATATTCCGGCACAATCCGGTTCAGCAGATCCTGCACCGGAAAATGATGGAAATTGGGTTTGATGCCGCCGGCGTCGAGTTGGGAAATATTGAGCAACACACTCAGCAGATCATCCAGAGCATCAAGGGCGGCACCGATCCGTTTCACCGTTTCCAGCCGGGTGATGTCGGTTTCGGTGTCTCCTAGGCTGTCATTTTCCAAAGAACCCAGAAACAGACGCGCCGCATTCAGGGGCTGGCGCAGATCGTGGCTGGCGGTGGCGAGGAATTTGGTTTTGCTTTGATTGGCCTCTTCCGCCTGCTGTTTGGCAATGCGCAGGGCTTCTTCCACCTTTTCCCGTTCCGCCAGTTCCGCCATCAGCCGGGCATTCAGTACCTTTAATTCCCGGGTTCGGTGCTCAATGGTTTTTTCCAGATTGATGGTGGTCTGGAACAGGGAAAAACTGTCTTTCTGCTGGTCCATCTCCTGTTCCACCCGCTCCATCAGAACCTGAACGGTTTTATTGAGCCGGGCATTTTCCAGAACCAGCCGTTTGATTTCCTCATCTGTAAGGCGGCTTTGGCGTTCAGTCATGGGCCCGAAGTTCTCCTATATATGTTCGGCGTTTATATGTTCGGCGTTTCAGGCCGGTCCCGGCCGATGGCGACACAGGAAAAGGAATTGTTCATATGCACGGTGTTATATTGCTCTCCGAAAGAGGCAAAGCCGACGGTGCGGGCCCGGGCATAGATTTCCGACATTTCCTCTAATATCCCCTGTTCTTCAAACGTCATCTGCCGGGCCGCACAATCACACCCCAGAACCAGCGCCGGTGGGCCGATCTCGGCTTCCATTTTCCGGAACAGTTCCATCAGGTTGTTTTGCGGGTCATCCGGTCGGGCAATACTGCAGACCACACCCTTGTCGATGGCGCAAGCGAATTTGATGCTGTGTTTTTCCGGCAGAATACCAATGATGCCGCGGGAAAAATAACTGCCGCCGACCCGCACCAGAACGGGGTGATTGCTGACCACCAAAAGGTTAAGGTCTTTTTCGTCCAGTCCACACAATCGGGCATATTCCTGGGTGGCAGGCAGGCCGTTAATCTCGGAAACCTCGCGGGTGATGGGGTCCGCTTCGGTGATCACCGCCCGGGCGTCGCCGGCCACATAATGATGGGTATAGGCCACCCGGAACGGCAGCCGGGTATGAAACAGGGTGATGACGGCGCTGTCGGTATGGAACCGGCCTTCATGAAAAATCCGGGTCTGTTTCAGTTTCCAGTCATCTGCGGTAGAGCCGCCGATCATGTTGATTTCGCCGAGTTCGCTGCCGATTGCGGCAGTGACCCGTTCCTCCGCGCCGCTTAGGCCGTCTATCAGCATAAAAGCAAAGCTATTGGATCCGCTGACAGCGGGGCTGATCGTCTTGAAATCCCGGACCAGTTTCCGGGCAAACCGGATGCCGTCCTGCAGGGTGAAACTGCTGATATTGTCATAACGGCGGCTCATGCAAGTGAAATAGGCGTTGTTGAAGGCGGCCCCGGTCAGGGATCCCTTGCGGTAACCATCCGGGGTAATCTCTCCGGCGGTGGTGCAGCCGATCAGGGGAATATCACCGAAACAGTGGTTAAGTTCCTGTTCCAGCCGGCTTGTATCAAATGCCGGGGAACAGAAAAAAATCACCAGCGCCGGGGCATCCGCGTCCTGACACAGCCCGTTATACAGTTCCCGGACGGCGGTCTTTTCATCCCGCGCCAGGGAATAGGCGGTTGTGACTTCTGTCATTCATATGCTCCCATGAGCCTTTCACTTTACTGTAATGCAGGCAAAGACCCAAATTCCAGAAAAAAGGCCCGGTCCGAACGGGCCGAGCCTGTCAGGAAAGGATCCTGCGGGGATCCTTTGAGGCCGGTCGTGGATCAGGCCATGATGCAAACGGATTTGGTGTGGGTATACAGTTCCAGAACCTCCTTGCCCAGTTCGCGGCCATATCCAGACTGTTTGAAACCGCCGAACGGCATGGCCACGTCGAGAATATTGTGACAGTTCACCCAGACTGTTCCCGCCTTGATTTTGGGGACAATATTGATGATGTTGCCCACGTCCCGGGTCCACAGACTGGCGCCGAGGCCATAAATGGTGTCATTGGCCATCCGGATCACCTCATTGACATCGCTGTAACGCTGGACGCACAGGACGGGGCCGAAAATTTCCTCGCGCACCACGGTCATGTCGCGATGGGTGTCTGCCAGAATAGTGGGTTCGACAAAATAGCCCGTCTCGCCACGCCGTCTGCCGCCGGCAATGACGCTGGCGCCCTCGCGCCGGCCAATGTCGATATAGTTCATGACCCGGTTGAGCTGGGTCTCGGAAACCAGCGGATTGATCATGTTTTCCGGATCAAGGCCCGGCCCGATACGGAGTGTAGAAGCGTTGTCCGCCAGACCTTCCAGCACCCGGTCATAATGCTGGTCGGGGACAAACAGTCGCGAACCGGCACAACAGACCTGCCCCTGATTGAAAAAGATGGCGCTGGCAGCACCGGGAATGGCGACGTCCAGATCTGCATCGGGCATGATGATGGCCGGTGACTTGCCGCCCAGCTCCAATGAGACGTTCTTCATCGTGTCCGCCGCCGCCTTGGCGATGATCTTGCCCACTTCGGTGGAGCCGGTGAAGGCGATCTTGTCCACCTCCTCATGGGCTGTCAGCGCCGCGCCGGCGGTATGGCCGAAACCGGGCACGATGTTTACCACCCCATCGGGGAACCCCGCCTCGCAGATCAATTCGCCGAGCCTAAGCGCGGTGAGCGGGGTTTCTTCGGCCGGTTTAAGCACAATAGTGCAGCCGCTGGCCAGCGCCGGCGCCATTTTCCAGGCGCACATCAACAGTGGAAAATTCCACGGGATGATCTGCCCCACCACGCCAACGGGTTCACGTAGGGTATACCCAAAAAATTTTTGGTCCGGGGCAAAGGGCACACTCAAGGGCAGCACATCGCCGGTGATCTTGCTGGGCCAGCCGGCCATATAGCGAAAGGTTTCGATGGCCACCTGAATATCCACGGCGCGGGCAATGGCCTTGTTCTTGCCGTTGTCGAGGGCTTCCAGTTCCGCCAATTCGTCGGCATTTTCCTCAATCAGATCCGCCACCCGATGCAAAAGCCGTTCCCGCGCCGAAGGGGTCATGGTTGCCCAGGGGCTATCTTCATAGGCCGCGCGGGCGGCTTTGACCGCCCGGTCGATATCTGCGGCATCCCCTTCGCTGATCTCGGTGATTACGGACCCGGTAGCCGGGTCCAGGGTCTGGAACGTCTTCCCGGACAAGGCCTCCACCCACTGGCCATTAATCAGCATCTGTCGGGGACGGGATATAAATTGCCGGGCCTTGTCGCCCAAGGCCGATTTCAAGGCCGATTTGTTGTCGCTTGCCGCATCCATTGTCTTTGCGTCCTTCCTATGTTTGTGGCCGCCTTTGATTATCATGGTCACCGTAATGGCGGGCCGGGATTTACCTTGGGTGAATTATTTCACGATCCGATGGGGCCGGAAATTAGACATTGGGATCAGGGGATATCGGCCGGACCCTGACGACAGGACCCTCATCTCTTTGATTTATCTGGAATTTATCTGAACTCCCACGGCGGGGAAGCGGGAAATAATACTATAGTATCAGGTGGCGGACTCGTCTGATCCCTTTGTCTAGCTTGTGGACGGGGGAAGCTTATCGTTATGCTTTTAGGGTGAGCAAAGTCCCGACCACAGCGTTTCAGGATCGTCTGTTTCAGGATCGTCTCAGGCCGATCGGGATAAAGAAAAGATAAATGCCTTATAAATGCCTTGAGGGAGGCCATCTCGGACATCTCACGCCGAACCACATGATTTAGGGCCACATGATTTAGGGCCACATGATTTAGGGCCACATGATTTAGGGCCACATGATTTGGGGAGAGAAATATGTCGTATCACAATTCCGCCACCAGACATCCCAACCGTCGCGTTATTTGCAACGCCGCCCGTGACGTCACTTTGGCGGCAACAACTGCACTTGTGGTATTGGGCCATGGGCCGGTACTGGCCGAGGAGGCCGCCCAGAAAGAGGCCCAGAAAGAGGCTAGGCAGAAAGAAGGCCGGGAGTCCATTTTCATGGACGAAATCGTCATTACCGCCCAGAAGCGTGAACAGTCCGCCCAGGATGTGGGTATATCCATTACGGCCTTTTCCGGCAGTCAGTTACAAGCGCTGGGCTATACCAATGCGCAGGAAGTGACGGCGCTGGCCGCTGGGGTCAGCACCCTACAGCCCAACGGCGAGGCCAATTATTCCATCGGCATTCGCGGGGTGGCCAATAATGACTTTACCACCAATGTTGAAAGCCCGGTAGCGATTTATGTGGATGAGGTTTATATTTCTCAGATGTCCGGCGCG
>MDSW01170281.1_pt1 | contig 35616 bp, 31 predicted proteins | sample 811171 | NCBI WGS metagenome assembly MDSW01 (sample SAMN05326641, study PRJNA326480) | marine metagenome | isolation source: seawater | place: Atlantic Ocean: North West | collected 2012 | reverse complement strand
TAGGTTTTACTTTGCTCATATTTCTAGCATCATCTATAGAAATTGCAATGACTTTAACACCCGTTTCGTCTTGCCAATCTTCATAAACTTCGGCAATATTATTTAGCTCTTTGATACAAGGCTTGCACCACGTTGCCCAAAAACTAATAACAATTGGTTGACCATCATTATCAAAGTCAGAAGTATTAAAAGTATTATTGTCAATTGTTTTCAAGTCTACTTTTGGCAATGTTCTGTTTTGAGACTTTGATAGTAAACCGTATGATAAAAAGGCTGTCAAAATTAAGATTTTTTTCATTGTATTTTTGGCATTAAAAAAGGCCAGTAAATTAGTTAGAGTAATCTACTGACCTTTTAGTTTTAAGTAAATTATTCTTTATCTATTAATTGTTATTTTCATAGTTTTTGTTTCACTTCCTAATGTTAAGTGAGCAAAATAAATACCATTATTTAAATTATTAACGTCTAAATTTATAGAATTGTTTCCTGAATTTAAACTCAATAATTTAGTAAAATTAACTTCACCTAAAATATTTACTACATCTAATCTAATTTCAGATGCTTCGATAAGATTAATATTGATTGTTCCATTGTCTTTCATTGGATTTGGAAATACAGAAAAGGCAAACTTTTCAATTTCGTTGATAGAAGATGGATTTCCTGCAACCGTATTTAAGAATGAAGCATCATCAGAGCCTTCAAAATTAGCATTAGTCATTTGAGCTATTGAGCTCCCATTATTATCTTTAACAGTCCAATTTCCATTTGTTCCTCCCCACTGAGCGGCATCAAGGCCATCGCCAAAATAATCACCAATAAAAAATGTATGACAATTTTCTGCTGGAAGACTTACAGTCCATTCATAAGATTGATTATTTTCTAAGGGATTTGTTTGATCGGCAGCAGGATTCTCTTGACCTGTATCATAGTTTCCAGCCACATTTTCATTACCTTCACTCCAAACTACGTTTCCGTTTTCATCAGTAATCTCCATATAGATTTCACTCGCATAGTTGTCAGTTAATAAAACTACTGTAACTTCAGCTTCAGTTTGACCTGAGCTAAAACTATAATATTCTGTCATAGAGTTATCAGCACTATTAGCATCATTACTTGTAATAACAATTTCTATACTTTCCGTATCAATTGTTAAATTTCCAAAATTAATTGTTGTTGTCTCATACACATTTAAATTTCCGTTAAATGTTTCAGAGGCAATAGTTTGACCATTTGCTGTAACTTCAATGGAGAATTGTGTTAAATTAGTTGTTCCCATATTTTGCACAACAACAGATAGGTTGCCACTAGCGCTTGCCTCGCATCCAGAGGACACAATCGTAGATTGTAAATTTAATAATGCTGCATTAGTACCTTCACTGGGTTGTAGGCAATTTGCAAGACCAGCATAATGATTAGACGCACTTAACTGTCCCGACTCGGATAAAATTCTATTTGGACATATTGTGTATATTATAGGCCAATATGGTAATTCATATAAGTCAGCAATGTTATCATCATTGATAATTGGGAATTGTATTTCGCCAGCACCATTGGGGTTAAGCCAATTTCCATAGTTGCTATTTTCTAGTTCACTCAGAGCTGTGCCGGCATCTCCCTCAAACCACAATATCATAACGTCATCAGTAGTATTTGCACTAACACCAGGTTCTCCGGCAGGACCATGTGCTTCCCAAATTTCTTCAAAAGTTCCACCGGTGTGATAATTCCAACATGGGCCGCACCATGTAGCGCTAATATCAAGAATAACAGTATAGCCTTCATCTAAGTAATCATAAAGTCTATGTGTATTTCCATTTACATCAGTTGTAGTAAAGTCAGGTGCTACACTACCATCAGGAAGTTGAGCTGTTGCAATAGATGAAATAGTTAATATCAGGGCTAAAGCATAAATTTTAATAAAGTTATTCATAAATGTTTTTTTTAGATAAGCAAATTTAATAAATTTAATGTTAATTATAATGTTCTATCACATATTTTGTATTAATAATGTCTAATTATAATTAAAATTTCAACAATTTAAAATTATCTTTCTAATTAACATTCCTCCTAAAAATTCTAAATCTAGTATAATCTAATTTTACTATCTTTGTTTAATCTAAAAAATAAATTATAATGAAAAATTTTATTCTTATATCAACATTTTTTTCTTCACTAACTGTGTATTCTCAAAGTATAAGTGTTGAGGCTCATGAACATGACGTTAATCCCAATTGTTGTATGACTATGCTAGATGATATAGGAACCGAAATTACTGTAAGTAATTTAACTAATTCTAATGTAGATATAAAAGTATCTAGAGAGGTGATTTCATCGACACCAGGCACAATAAATTATTTTTGTTGGACTGCTTGTTATGGATCGCAAACTAGTGTATCTCCGCAATCTAAAAGTTTTGCTCCTCAACAGGTTGATTCAATTAGTTTTCAAGTTCATTTTGACAATCTCGGATTAGAACCAGCAACTGCATCAATAAGATATTGTGCATTCATTGAATCAGACCCTTCTGATTCGTCTTGTACTATTGTTAACTATTCTGTTAATCAAACGACTTCTTTAACAGAAAACTCAATTTCTTCATCCTTTTCAGATTTTCATCCAAATCCTACGTCAACAATTTCTTTTTTAGAATATAAATTGAATTATACTGATAAAGCTGAAATTATATTAACCGATATGTTAGGTAATGTAATTCGAAATGAAAATTTTTTAGGTAAAAGAGGAATATTAAGCTTTGATTTAAGTGACACTAAAAATGGATTATATTTAGCAAATATTCTTGTAAATGGAGAGTTAAAATCTATTAAAAGACTAGTTATAAGTAAATAATTTGCACAAATATAAATTTAAGACCGGCCTTAGCGCCGGTTTTTTTTGTTTAATTTTACAATCTTATTCTTATAAAATTTATGTCCAAAAGAAGAAAGCAAGAGTCACTCGATTATCATAAATTAGGCAGGCCTGGTAAAATAGAAGTAGTTCCTACTAAAAGCCATAGTTCTCAACGTGATTTATCTTTAGCTTATTCTCCAGGAGTTGCTGAGCCTTGTATAAAAATTAGCGAGAAAAAAGATGATGTGTACGAGTATACTGCTAAAAGTAATTTAGTTGCTGTAATTACCAATGGTACAGCAGTTCTTGGTTTAGGAGATATAGGTCCCGAAGCTTCTAAGCCTGTTATGGAAGGAAAAGGGTTATTATTTAAAATTTTTGCCGATATCGATGTTTTTGATATTGAAGTTGACGCTTCTGATGTAGATAAATTTGTTGAGGTTGTTAAATCAATTTCTCCAACTTTTGGTGGAATTAATTTAGAAGATATTAAAGCGCCTGAATGTTTTGAGATAGAAAAACGTCTAAAAGATGAGTTAGACATTCCAATTATGCATGATGATCAACACGGAACGGCTATAATTTCTGCAGCTGCACTTTTAAATGCCTTAGAGTTAGCACAAAAAAAAATAGATAATATTCAAATTGTTATAAATGGAGCAGGAGCTGCTGCAATGTCATGTGCTAAATTATATATTTCACTTGGTGCTAAAAAGCGTAATATTACTATGTTAGATAGTAAAGGTGTTATTAATAATTCTAGGAAAAATTTGTCAGATGAAAAAGTTTTTTTTGTAACTGATAAAAATATAACAACAATTGAAGAGGCAATTAGTGGAGCTGATTTTTTTTTAGGACTTTCATCTGGAAATATTGTTTCAAAAGATATGATTAGATCTATGGCAGACAAGCCAATTGTTTTTGCATTAGCAAATCCAGACCCTGAAATTTCTTATAATGACGCTATTTCAGCTAGAGAAGATATTATAATGGCTACTGGCCGTTCTGATCATCCAAATCAGGTTAACAATGTACTAGGATTTCCATATATATTTAGAGGTGCTTTAGATGTTAGAGCAACTTGTATTAATGAAGAAATGAAATTAGCAGCCGTTAGAAGCATTGCAGAATTAACTAAAGAAGTTGTGCCAGACACTGTAAATTTAGCGTACGGTGAGAAAGTTATAACATTTGGACCCGAATATATTATTCCTAAACCATTAGATAGTAGATTAATTTCAGTTGTTGCTCCGGCTGTTGCAAAAGCTGCTATAGAATCTGGAGTTTCTCAAATAAAAATTTCCGATTTTGATGCTTATGCCCAAGAATTGAATAAAAGATTAGGTTTAGACAATAAATTAGTTAGAAGAATTACAACACAAGCAAAAAGACAACCTAAGCGTGTTGTTTTCGCAGAATCGGAACATTATAAAATTTTAAAAGCTGCTCAAGAAGTAAAAGATGAAGGAATTGCTATACCAATATTACTTGGTAGAGAGGCAAAAATTAAACAACTTATTAAAGATAATGCATTAGATTTAGATGATGTTAAAATTATTGATCCAAAAAGTAGTGAACAAACTGCAATTAGGGATCAATTTGGAGGTATTCTTTTTGAAAAACGTAAACGAAAAGGAATGACATTAACTGAGGCGCAAAAACTAATGAGAGAAAGAAATTATTTTGGCTCAATGATGGTTGAACAAGATATGGCTGATGCTTTTATTTCTGGAATTAGCAGAAATTATCCTGTTACTTTACGTCCTGCTTTAAAAATTATTGGAACGGAAGAAGGTGTTGATAGGGTTGCTGGTATGTTTATTTTAAATACTAAGAAAGGAACTTTATTTTTAGCAGATACCACTATAAATATAAATCCTTCATCCAGAGAGCTAGCAAATATTGCTTTGCTTACTGCTAAAGCAGTTCGCAGGTTCAACGTTGTTCCAAGACTTGCCCTCTTGTCTTATTCGAACTTTGGCTCGACTTTAAACTCAAATGTAGTTAGAATAACAGAAGCATTAAAAATAATTAAAGAATCAGAACCAAATCTTATTGTAGATGGTGAAATACAAGCAGATTTTGCATTAAATAAAGAAAAAAGAGAACAAATTTTTCCGTTTTCTAATCTTAAACAGAATGCTAATACACTTATTTTTCCAAATTTAGAATCAGGAAATATCGCATATAAATTAATGCAGGAATTTGATGATGTTGAAGCTATTGGTCCAATTTTAATTGGTATGAAAAAGCCGGTTCATATATTACAACTTGGTTGTTCTGTTCGTGAAATTGTGAATATGGTAACTATTGCAGTAATTGATGCTCAAACTAAAAGAAAATGATTACACACATTAAAGGAAAATTAATTGAAAAAAACCCTTCATTTGTTATAATTGATTGCAATGGTGTTGGTTATTTATTAAGAATATCATTACAAACTTTTTCTAAATTAGCCGATGACGAGCAATGTATGCTTTTTAGTCATCTTGCAATTAAAGAAGATTCACACACACTTTATGGATTTTTTGATAAAAATGAGCGTGATTTATTTCGTCAACTTATTTCTGTTTCTGGTGTAGGTCCTAACACTGCGCAAATGATTTTATCTTCGTTAACACCTCAAGAAATTCAACAAGCTATTCTTACGGAAAATGTAATTGTTTTAAAAGGGGTTAAAGGAATCGGAGGAAAAACAGCTCAACGTATAATACTTGATTTAAAAGATAAAATTGCTAAAATAGGAATAACTACAAATTCATCAACAAATTCATACAATACTATTCGAGAAGAAGCGTTATCGGCATTAGCAATGCTTGGTTTTTCTAAAAGTAGTATGGAAAAATTCGTTGATAATGTGCTACAAAATGATAGTAATGTAGAAATCGAAGAATTAGTCAAACGAGTACTTAAAAAAATGTAGAGATATTTCTCTATCACAATGATTTAAATAGTGTTTTGCAATAGGGCAATATATAGAATTTTAATTTACTGCTTTGTTTTCTTTTTGATAGTAAGCAATTCTTCATATTCTCAATCAACAAGCGATAGTCTTATATTTCAATTGCCTGAATCGAATGTATGGGATAATCCTTTAGTTATGCCATTAAGTGGACTTTATCTTAATTTACCTTCAAATTTACAGCCAAAGTTTGAATATGATGCTGAAACAAAGCTATATAGCTTAGAAAATAACATAAGTGGATTTAGAATTACAAACCCTACCTATTATAGTACTGAAGAATATGAAAATTATTTTTCTAAGCTTTCAATTTTAGATTATTGGAAAGTAAAAACTTCAAACCCTTCTATTAAAGGTCAAAATATTACTAAAGGACCATTAAGTATTGATATTGGCGGAGAAATTTTTGATAAAATTTTTGGAAACAGTACAGTAGATATTAGGCCTCAAGGTTCTGCTGAACTTATATTTTCTGTTAAACACAATAAGACTGAAAATAATGCCTTGCCAATTGACAAACAAAGTAACACAACATTTGATTTTAAGCAAAAAATACAAATGAATGTTATTGGTAAAATTGGCAATAAACTTCAACTTAATACAAATTATAACACTGAAGCAATATTTGATTTTGATAATAAGATAAAGCTTGAATATGAAGGAGATGAAGATGAAATAATAAAAAAAATCGAAATTGGTAATGTTGGATTACCATTGAACGGAACCTTAATTTCTGGAAGTCAAAGCTTACTTGGTCTAAAAACACAACTACAATTTGGAAGAGCGACCGTAACTACTGTTTTTTCTCAGCAGAAGAGTAATTCTAAAGTAATAGACGTTGAAGGTGGTGCTCAAACAACTGATTTTGATATTTATGCAGATCAGTACGAAACTAATAAGCATTTTTTTCTATCACATTACTTTAAATCTCGATATAATGATGCTATGTCTCAGTTGCCATTTATCAATTCTCCGGTAAACATTACTAAAATTGAAGTTTGGGTAACAAATAAAACTGGAACTGTTGAAGACACTAGAAATATATTAGCTTTTCTAGATTTAGGAGAATCTCAAAATGATATGTTTAATACTTTGTTATTTTCTGATAATGCCGATTTTTCTTTTCCTGATAACGATAACAATACATTATATCAACAGATGCTTTCTGAAGGTGAGCCATTAAGAAGTATAAATCAGGTAAATAGTATTTTTGACCAAGCTTCCTATCCAAATTTTTTAGGATCTCAAGATTATGAAAAATTGGAGCGAGCAAGATTATTATCGCCCACAGAATATACTTTTGATCCTCAATTAGGATATGTTTCACTAAATAGTGTTATTGGACCAGACGAGGTTCTTGCAGTAGCTTTTCAATATACTGTAGGTAATGAATTGTATCAAGTTGGTGAGTTTACTTCTAATGGACCTCCAGCTCCTAGTTCATTATATGTGAAATTATTGAAAAATTTAAGTTTTTCACCGCAACTTCCCAATTGGGACTTAATGATGAAAAATATTTATTCTTTGGGGGCATATAACATTAGTTCTCAAGAGTTTTACCTTGATGTAGTTTTTGAAAACACTAGAGATAATGGTACAATAACTAATTATATTCCCGAAGAAGGCTTGATAAACAAACCTATCATCAATCTTTTAAGATTTGATCAATTAAATGCTCAACAAGAAAGAAAACCAGATGGTATTTTTGACTTTTTACCTGGAATAACAATTATAACTAGTAATGGAAAAATAATTTTCCCTGTCAGAGAACCATTTGGAGAAGATTTAAGACAAAAATTTAATAATAACGAGATAGCTAATAATTATATTTATGACATTCTTTATGACTCTACTTTAACTATAGCTCAACAATTCCCTGAGTATAATAAATTTAGAATCAAAGGAAGTTATCAATCTGAATCTGGATCTGAGATATATTTAGGTGTTTTTTCAATTGAACAAGGTTCAGTTGTTGTAACAGCCGGGGGCCTACGTCTTGAAGAAGGAACAGACTTTACTGTTAATTATTCAATGGGGAAAGTTAATATTATTAATGAAGGAATTTTAATGTCAGGTACACCCATTAGAATTTCTGTTGAAAGTAATACTTTTGGTTTACAACAAAAAACTTTAGTTGGTGCACATGTAGATTATCTTGTTTCTGATAATTTTATGCTTGGAGGCACAATTCTTAACTTAACAGAAAAGCCCTATACAAAGAAAGTAAATTCTGGTGATGAGCCCATTTCTAATACTATATGGGGTTTGGATGGAACATATAGAAGAGAATCAAATTTATTGACTAAAATTGTTGACTTTTTACCTCTTATAGAAACTAAGGAAAGGTCTATTCTTACATTAGAAGGTGAGTTTGCACATCTTATTCCAGGTCATCAAAGAGCTATTGGGGAAAGTGGAACAGCTTATATAGATGATTTTGAAGCAAGTAGTACGGGAATAGATATTAAATCTCCTGGTTCGTGGTTTTTAGCTAGCTTGCCTAATGATCCAAATTTATTTCCTGAATCTGCATTGCCTAATCAAAGTCCAAGACTTGGAAATTTAAATTCTGGAGCAAATAGAGCGTTATTATCCTGGTATAATATTGACCCTACATTTTACAGGAACACTAGTAATACACCTGATCATATTGCTAATGATGATATTCAGCGTTCAAATCATAATGTAAGAGAAGTTCTTGAAAAAGAAGTATTTCCTAACCGAGACCCTCAGTATGCTACGCAAGTTTCAAATTTACCTGTTTTTAACTTGTATTATAATCCATTTAAAAGAGGACCTTATAATTTTGACACACAAAACATCACTACTTCAGGATTATTGCTAAATCCTGAAAATAGATGGTCTGGTATAATGCGTAAACTAGAGACAACCGATTTTGAACTTCAAAATATTGAGTTTATTGAGTTTTGGATTATGGATCCTTTTAATGATGATTCAGAAAATCAATCGGGAGGAAATTTAATTTTAAATTTAGGTAATGTTTCAGAAGATGTTCTAAAAGATGGATTTAAAAGTTTTGAAAATGGATTACCTTCATCTGAATTGCTTGAAAATATTGATGATGAAAGTAGTGTATGGGGTCGTATGCCTACAACATTTGCTTTAACTAATTCATTTGATATAGATGCTGAATCACGTCAATTTCAAGATGTTGGTCTTGATGGACTTAGAGATATAGACGAGCGAATATTTTTTGATACTTCTTATGTTCAAAAAATTGAAAATATATATGGCATTGATAGCGATGCTTATAATTTAGCAATTTCAGATCCATCTTCTGATAATTATCAATATTTTTTGGGAGATGACTTGGATAATGAAGGTGCATCAATTTTAAAAAGATATGAGTATTTTTCTGGGATTGATGGAAACTCAGCAATACCTAATCCTACTCCTACAATGTCTACAACAATTCCCAATACAGAGGATATAAATTTTGATAATACGCTAAATGAATCAGAGAGTTACTATCATTATAATATTCCTTTGTTTCCAGAAATGAAAATTGGAGATAGCTATATAACAGATATACAAGAGACTGAGGTTAATACTCCAACAGGAGATAGATTAATTAAGTGGTATCAGTTCAAAATTCCTGTTCAACAACCTGATAAAATAGTTGGTGCAATTCGTGATTTTAAGTCAATTAGATTTATTCGTATGATTCTTAAAGATTTTGACCAACCAATTGTTATGCGTTTCGCAACACTTGAATTAGTTCGAGGTGAATGGAGACGTTATAACTTTAGTTTAAAGACTGAAGGTGAATACGTTCCAAATGATAATGCAAGTAATACTACATTTGATGTTTCTGTAGTAAACATTGAAGAAAATGCCGATAAAAATCCTGTTCCTTATGTGCTACCTCCAGGTATTGAACAGGAAGTAGACAATACAACAACATATATAAGAAGGCAAAATGAACAATCGTTAGTTCTTAAAGTTTGCGATTTAGAAGATGGTGATTCAAGGGCTGCATATAAGACCTTTAATAATGATTTTAGAACATATAAGCGTTTGAAAATGTATGTGCATGCTGAAGCAACTGGTGAAATTGAGTCTTCACTTCAAGACGGAGATTTGTCATTGTTCATAAGATTAGGTACTGATTTTAATGATAATTATTATGAGTATGAAATACCTCTAAAAGTTACTCCTTGGGGTGTTTCAAGAATTGATGACCAAATTATATGGCCAATTGAGAATGAATTGAATATTACATTTGAACAATTGCTTAATGCTAAGCAGGAGAGAAATAAATCAATTAAAGATGGGATTCATTCTAGCTCAACTGATCCTTTTTCTGGATCAGATAAACAAATTACTATTGTTGGAAATCCAAATATTAGTATGATTAAAACTATTATGTTAGGAGTTAGAAATCCTAGAAAAGGCGGTCCAAATTCTACTGTTAATGATGATGGGTCTTCTAAATGTGGTGAAATTTGGTTAAATGAATTACGTCTAACAGACTTTGATGAAACTGGAGGATATGCCGCCAATGGACGTGTAAATGTTAGATTAGCTGACTTTGCAAATGTTAATCTTTCTGGTAGCTTGAGTACTGTAGGTTTTGGTTCAATAGAACAAAGCCTTACAGCAAGACAAAAACATGATGCATATCAATATGATTTTTCATCAACTTTTGCTTTAGGTAATTTTTTTGGAGAGAAAGCCTCAATAAAGATCCCTATGTATGTTGGTATTTCTCAAGCTCTACAAAACCCTCAATATAATCCATTAGATCCTGATATAACTTTAAAAGCTTCTTTAGATGAGTTAGAATCTAAACAAGAAAAAGAAGATTTAAAAGAGATAGCGCAGGAACTAACAAAAAGAAAGTCTATTAACTTTTCTAATATTCGAAAAAACAAATCATCTTCTAATAACAGCAAAAGTAAAATATATGATATAGAAAATTTATCCGCATCATTTTCAAGAAATGAAACCTTTTCTAGTAATGTGAATTTAAAGGAACGAAAAACTATTAGTACTAAAGCTTCTTTAAATTATACTTATTCATCTAAGCCTAAAATGATAAAACCCTTTCAAAAAGTAAAACTTTTCAAGAAAAAATACTTTGCTTTATTAAAGGATTTTAATTTTTATACATTACCAAAGTCTATAGCATTTCAGACAGATTTTGATAGATATTTCAATAAGACTCAATTTAGAAATATAAACAATCCTGAATTCATACTGCCGCCTTATTACAATAAAGCATTTGTTTGGAATAGAAATTATAGTATCAAATATGACCTTACACGAACCTTAAAAACAGAGTTTAAAGTCCGTAACTCGGCTAGTATTGATGAACCTGAGGGAGAACTAATAAAAACTGATCCCCTATTTAAAGTTAAAAGAGATTCCATATGGAATAATATCTTGAATTTCGGAAGACCAACTTTATATCATCATTCATTAAATGCTAGCTACAATGTTCCTTTAAATAAATTTCCTTTAACCTCTTGGATAAGCTTAAATACTAAATATGTTGCTAATTATGATTGGTTAGCTTCCCCTTTAAGCCTACAAAGTCTTGGAAATACTATTCAAAATAGTAATAATAAGCAATTAAACTCAACATTTAATTTTGGACAGCTATACAATAAGCTACCATTTCTTAAGAAGCTTAACAGCAGTGGATCAAATAGTAGAGGAAGATCTAGGGGCTCTTCTAGAGATTCTTTTAGTTTGCCAAACGAGCCGATTGACACAATTAAAGTTTCATTCAAAGATATAGTTAATACATTTTTAAGAACGACCTTGTTAGTTAAAAATTTATCTGTTTCATATAGACAAAATCAGGGTGTTGTGTTACCAGGGTTTAACAAAAAGCCTCATTTTTTTGGACAAGATTGGGACGCAATGGCCCCAGGAATACCATTTGTTTTAGGAAGTCAAAATATTGATATAAGAGAATTAAGCTCACAAGGTGGTTGGTTAACCTCAAATACTAACTTGAATCAATTTTTTAGAATGACAAATAGTGAGACTCTCAATTTAAGGGGAACACTTGAGCCAGTTAAAGGATTTAGAATTGAACTTACTGCAAATAGAGTAAAAACTAACAATACCGAAGAGATTTACAGATTTGATTCAGAGGAAGGTTATTATAATTCTTTTAATACTATAGAAAGTGGTAGTCATAGTATTTCTTTTATTAGTTGGAACTCTGCCTTTATAAAAGATAATGACAATTTTTCCAACGCAACATTTCAGAAATTTAGACAAAATAGAGAAATAATTGCAAGTAGACTTGCTGATGCTAACCCTTATGACAATAGTATTGTAGATAGCACAGGATTTCCATTGGGTTATCAAAGTACATCTCAAGAGGTATTAATTCCATCCTTTTTAGCTGCATATTCTGGTAAAAATCCTTCATCTGTTAAGCTTAATAATTTTCCTAATATTCCATTGCCAAATTGGCGAATTAATTTTGATGGATTACGAAATGTAAAGTTCATTAAAAAATTAATGAATAACATTATTTTGAGTCATTCATATCAATCAACTTATAGTGTAGGAAATTATGTTACTAGTCTTGATTATGAGTCTGGCTTCGATGAATGGCCTAACATTATTAATGAAGCTAATTTAAATTATTTTAATAAGTATGAAATTAATCAAGTTACTTTGAGAGAGAGTTTGAATCCATTATTTAAGATTGACATGACCTTCAAAAATAGTATTACTGCCCGATTAGAAATTAAAAAAGAAAGAACATTAACATTAGGTTTAAGTAATAATCAACTAACTGACCGTTCATCTAATGAATGGATTGTAGGTACAGGTTATAGAATTAAAGAATTAGCATTTAATGTAAGAGCTGCGGGAAGACAGAGAAAAATAAGTTCAGATTTAGATTTAAAATTAGATTTTTCAGTTAGAAGTAACCAGGTGGTCATAAGAAAAATAGAAGAAAATCAGGAAGAAATTACAGGAGGAAATAGTGTTATCACATTAAAATTTACTGCAGATTATGTTGTTAGTAGTCAATTTAATTTAAGATTATTTTATGATAAAGTTATGACTAATCCTTATGTTTCGAATACCTTTCCCTCAGCAATAACTAATGCTGGATTCAGTGTTCGATTCACTTTAGCTCAATAGATTTGATTTAAACTTTAATTGTATTTTTGTTAAAATAAAAAAATAATTATATATGAGTATTCCAGAAGAGTTAAAATATACTAATGATCATGAATGGGTAAGAATTGAAGGAGATAATGCAATTATTGGAATTACAGATTTCGCTCAAGGTGAATTAGGAGATATAGTGTTTGTAGAAGTTGAGACTGAAGGTGAAGTCCTTGAAAAGGAAGAGGTGTTCGGCTCAGTGGAAGCAGTAAAAACAGTATCAGATCTATTTATGCCAATAAGTGGTGAGGTTGTTTCATTTAATTCAGAATTGCTAAATTCACCTGAAATTGTCAATAATGATCCTTATGGAGCAGGATGGATAATTTGCGTTAAGCTTTCTCAAGCCTCTGATGTTGATAGATTATTAACAGCAGATCAATACAAGGCTTTGATTAGCTAGATGCGATTTACTATTGCCATAATTTGGGTAATAATAATTGCTATTTTACATGCTGTTCCATCATCAAGTGAACCTGATTTTTCTTTTACTTTTTTTGTTCATTTGGATAAATTGATACATATCATTTTATTTATGTTTGGGGTATATTTTTTTGCAATTGCTTATGAAGAAAAGCAAAAGCAAATTTTTTTGTTTCCAATAATTATATCATTTGTTTTGTATGGAGGTTTTTTAGAAGTTATGCAGGGTATTATTTTTGAAGATAGAATTTCAGACATATATGATTTTTTCGCAGATATAATTGGTATTTTTATTGGTGTTTTTATTTTTACGAAATTTCCTTCAGGTGTACCAGTAAATTATATTAAAAAAGATTAAATTTGCTTAAGTAATTCAATTTTATGCAATCAAAAAAGAATCCAAAAGTAGATTTAGAGAAGAAAAGAGGTTTGTTTCTGCAAATCGGACTAATTCTATCTTTATTAATTGTTTTAGGAGCTTTTGAATATAGGACTTATGAAAAAGTTCTTGCATCTTTAGGCGATCTAGTTTTAGATGCAGAATTTGAGGAGGAGATAGAAAATACATTTAGAGAAGAAAAGCCACCGCCTCCACCGCCTCCACCTCCAGATGAAATTGTTATTGTTGAGGATGACGAGGAGATTGAAGAAGTTGAAATTGAAGATACAGAATCTGATGAGGATTTAGAAGTGATAGAAGAAGAGGAGGAAACAACTGATGAAATTTTTATGGTTGTTGAAGATATGCCTCGTTTTGAAGGATGTGCTGATGAAAATTGTACACAAACAAAAATTATGCAGTTTATTGCAAAAAAAACAAAGTATCCGCCAATTGCTAAAGAAAATAATATAACTGGAAGAGTTTTTGTAAGTTTTGTTGTTGACAAAACTGGAAGCGTGACAAATGTTAAAATTTTACGTGGAGTAGATAAATATCTGGATGCAGAGGCAATTAGAGTTGTTTCTAGTTTGCCAAAATTTATGCCTGGTAAACAAAGAGGCAAGTCAGTTAAGGTACAGTATAATGTTCCGATAAGCTTTAAATTAAATTAAATTTAATTACATTTTAAAGAATTAAAAAAAGACTTTTTGTATTTAAAGTCTTTTTTTTGTAATCAACTAATTGCTTTAAAATCATTACATTTACTTATTAAATTTTATTGGTTATGAGCTTTGATATGGTTAGTTTTTTTGACTCTACATTTCTTAAAACTCAAGAAGATTCTGGTTTTTCTGAGGAGGAGTATTTATGTCATATTCAATCTTTCGTTATGGAAGCAATAGATTATAAGTTTAAATTAGTTATGATTCGATCTGATTATATTGTTTTTGCTAAAGAAATAATATCTATGAATAATAGCAATGTTTTAGTCGGAACAGTTATTGATTTTCCTTATGGTATTTCCTCTACAAAAAGTAAATTATATGAAATTAATAATGCCATTAATTTAGGGGCAGACGATATTGATGTTGTTGTTAATTATATGCGCTTTAAACAAGGTGACTATGATTATATAGTTGATCAAGTTAAGAAATGTACTGAATTATGCTTTTCCCATAACAAAACAATAAAGTGGATAATAGAATCTGCAGCATTATCTGAAAATGAAATCATTGATTTATGTAAGCTTATAAGAGATGTAGTTTTAAATAATTTCAATGAAAATTATTTTCAAAATATTTTTATAAAATCTTCAACAGGATATTATAATTGCCCAAATTCCAAGCCTAATGGCGCTACAGTTTCAGCTATCAAATTAATGGTAAAAAATTCTTTTCCTTTAGCTGTTAAAGCTTCCGGTGGAGTTCGTAATTTTAAAGATTTTGATCAAATGATAAATCTTGGTGTCAAAAGAATTGGCACTTCTTCTGCGCTTTCAATTTTAAACTCTAAACAATCTTATTCTAATTATTAATTTATTGAATAAAATTAAGTCATATCTATCAAAAATCTCAAGGGATTCACATTATTTTGAGTTAATTCAGGGTGCTTCCAGTACTTTTGTTTTAAAAATATTAGGTTTACTAGTTGGATACATAATTGCAATTTTTATTACCAACAAATTTGGAGCTGATGTGTTCGGGCAGTATGTAACAGCTTTATTAATTGTTGAAATTTTAAGTATGTTCTCTAGATTAGGTATTGACACCATATTAGTTCGGTACATCTCAATATATGTGCATAACGGTGCCTCTCACTTAATAAAAAAACTTCTTTATAAAGCAATTATAATTGTATCCTTAACAGCGATTTTTTTGACATTAATTTTATTATTTTTCTCATCTGACATTTCTAATTTCATGAATCTTGAGGAGGAGTATCTTTTAATAGTTTCTTTTTCATTTATTCCTTTGGTCTTATATCATATTAATGTTCAAGCTATTAGAGGGCTGAAGAAAATGCTATCTTTTTCATTCTTAAATAATGTTGCGATCACACTTTTTACATTTTTTATTATGATTGTGATGGTATCTTATTCATCTAGCGAAAAATTACCTATTTATGCTTATGTTTTGAGTGTTTTTATAATGTCATTCTCATCTTATTTTATATGGTATCATCACAAAAGAAAAATTATTAGTTTAAAGTTTACTAATAATAGCAAGAATATTTATGGTAATGAGAATGAGTTAAGTACAAAACAGCTTTTTAAGATATCTTTACCTTTATTATTAGGTCAATCAATGATATTAATAATGGGAAAAGTAGATTTGTTTATGCTAGCAAATATGACATCTTCTGAATATGTAGGTATTTATAATATTGCTTTAAAATTATCAATGTTAGCATACATTGGCTTAATGGCTGTTAATAGTATAGCCGCGCCAAAATTTTCAGAAATTCATTCAACCGGTGATTTGAATGCACTTAAAAAAATAGTACAACAATCAACAAAAACTATTTTCTGGCTTACTCTTCCAATTATAATATTATTCATATCCTTCCCAAAGAATATTTTAAGCTTTTTTGGCGAAGAATTTAGGTTAGCTGCCATGGCATTAATTATTTTGTCATTCAGTAAAATGTTCAGTGCAATTTCAGGCTCAGTAGGTACATTTTTGCAAATGGTTGGAAAGCAAAAGGTTTTTCAGAATATACTTATTTTTACTGCTGCAATTAATATAATTTTGAATTATATTTTAATACCAAAATATAATATTGATGGAGCTGCTATTGCTAGTGCAATCAGTGTAATAGTATGGAATGTATTGATGATAGTTTATATTAAGAAAAAATTTGGATTTTATTCAATTTATTTTCCAGGCATAAGAAAATGAGGTGTCCTAATTTATATATAGTTGGCGCACCAAAGGCTGGCACGACATCTTTATATCAATATTTAAATCAACACCCAAATATTTCTATTCCTAATAAGGAACCCCGATATTTAATAAGGAAAAATATTCTAAAAGTCAGTAAAGACGATCCCATAAAACCTTATTTATTAAGGAGCTCTATATTGGACAAAGAAGCTTACAATAGACTATACAGAAATAAAAGTGAAAAAATATTGTGTGATGCAAGTTCGCAATATTTATATCATCATAAAGATGTTATTCCTCAAATAAAATCTTTTAAACAAAGTAATAATACTAAAATTATTATTCTGTTGAGAAATCCAATAGAAAGAGCATTTTCAAATTACTTACATAATTGCGCCACATTTGAAGACTTGGATTTTACTCAGGCATTTAATCAAGAGCAGGATCGAATTCTTAAAGGATTTAATTCTTTTTGGTATTATAAAGGTCTCAGCACATATTACGATTCTGTTAAAGCATATCTAGAAGCCTTTGATGAAGTAAAAATTATTTTGTTTGAGGATTTTATAAATAATATTGATGCTACATTAGTTGATATTTTTGATTTTTTAAATGTTGACAATAGTTTTACGGTTTCACATTTTATGATAAATAAAAAAAGTACTGGGATTCCGAAAAGTAAAAAATTAAATTCAATTCTTCATTCGTCTTCAAATTTTAAATTAACTAAAAAAATACTTCATAAAACTATTGGTGAAAAAAGAACTAAGTTAATTAGAGAGCTGATAATGCGAAAAAATTTATCTAAGTCTAAAATTTCTTTACAGGAATCTTTGAAATCCAATTTAGAATCTTATTTTGTTGAAGATATTTATAAACTTAAAAAAATTATTCCTAAACATAAAATAGATTGGCTTAATAATGGAAAGGATTCATAATATATACCGCAAAGTTAGAGATAAGATTTTTACTTTTATTTATCGTTATTCGTTCAATGAATTAGGGTGTAAATCGACACTTTCTATGCCTTTTTTAGTTCATGGAGCTAAACATATTTCTATAGATAAAAAGGTTTTCATTAGGTCTAATGCATGGTTGTCAGTATTGAATCAAGAAAATTTTAAATCCAATGTTGTTAGACTTTCTATTGGAGAAAGTACATATGTTGGAAGAAATGCACATATAGTTGCACTAAAAAATATCAGAATTGGTAAAAACGTTTTAATTGGTGACAATGTATATATTGCAGATAATTATCATGTTTTTGACAGAATTGATTTGCCATATAAAGATCAAGGTATTGGCTTTAAATCTGAAGTAGAGGTTGGAGATGGCACTTGGCTTGGAGAAAATGTTTGTGTGATTTCATCAAAAATTGGCAAACAATGTATTGTAGGAGCAAATTCTTTAGTTATTAATGATGTGCCAGATTATACTATGGTTGCTGGATCTCCAGCTCGAATTATTAAAAAGTTCAATCATATTTCTAAAAGTTGGCAAAGAATAGATTAAGTATGAAAATTGCTTCAAAAAGTCTGGATTTTTCTTGGGTTTCGATGCTTTTTTTGGTGTTGACCGCAGGTAGTATGATATTTGTTTTCTTTAGAAAAGAGATGCTTTACTTCGTTTTTTTTCTGTTCTCAACATTATTTTTTATTAAAAATCTATACAAAAGAGAACTAAGTATTTTTTTAAAGCTTATATCATTATTTTTATCATTACTAGTTATTAATTTTTTATTTGCATCAACTTCTCAATCTTTACAAAAATTATTTGCTAATATCGTAATTTTCACAACTTCGATATTTTCAGCTTTGTATTATTACAGAGATGAAAATAAAAAATTATTTATTGATCACTTGTATTTTGTTTTAAAAATAATTTTAATTCATTCATTAATTACCTTTTTTATTTATCCTTTTGTCAAATCATTTTTATTTGAAATTAGTAATAGCCGTTATGATTGTTATACATTTTTAAATCTTTTCTTTTATCTTAAAAATACCCACTCGCTTTCTTTTATTGGGATTGATTTTGTTAGAAATCAAGGTATATTTTGGGAGCCAGGTGTACTTCAAATTTTTCTCAATTTATTATTATTTATTATTTCTTTCGTAAAAAAGAAAAAGGGTTTTATTTTTTGGATAACAATCATTGCAATTTTAACTACTTTCTCAACTACAGGTTTAGTAGTAATGTTTGTACAATTATTATTGTCTTTTGGTTCTGAGGTTAGGAAAAATATATTGTTTTTACCTTTTACAATTTTATCTGTTGTTTTACTTTATAACATAACTAAAAAAAATATTTCAGATAAGCTTCATGGATCTGGTCAATATTCTTTTCAAGCTCGTCTTATAGATTTGGTTCAACCTTTTTATATGGTTTCACAAAATCCTATTACAGGAGTTGGTTTAGATGATGAAAAATTTATTAAAATTCGTCAAAACCCAAGTTTTTCATTAAACTTAAAAACAATTGATTTTGCTAATGTTAATGAGAAGGGATCAACAAATTCAATAATGTTCTTCCTAGCTGCAGCTGGAATTCCATTTACTCTGTTAATTTTATTGTTGTTATATTTTCAGAACTTTATTATTGAAAAACGAAAATGGTTTTTTATTTTTATCCTCATTTCACTAATGACGGAACCTATTATGCTAAGACCTTTTTTCCTTACTTTTGTAATGTCTGGAGGTATTTATTTATTTAATAAGTTTAGATGGAAAATATATTAATTTCAGGAGGAGCAGGCTTTATAGGATCTAAATTAGCATTAAAGCTTATTAAACTTGGCCACAAAGTAACAGTATTAGATAATCTTTCGCCTCAGGTTCATAGTAGTGAAAAAGAAAATTCCCAATTATTTAGATCTATAAAAGATAAAGTTAATTTTATATTTGGTGATGTAAGGAACAGAAATGATTGGAAAAAGGCAATAGTAGATTCAAGTATAATAGTTCATCTAGCTGCGGAAACTGGAACTGGTCAGTCTATGTATCAAATTGAAAAATATATTCAAGTAAATTGCGTGGGAACTGCATTAATGTTAGATGTTTTAACTAATGATAATCATAATGTTAAAAAAGTTGTAGTTGCTTCCTCACGCGCCATATATGGAGAAGGTAAATATTTTAGTGAAACTTTAGGTGAGGTGTATCCAAGTCAAAGAAGTGAGCAGCAAATGTCAAAAGGTGTTTTTGATCCTATTTGTATTCAAAGTAATAAAACTTTAAAGCTTTTGTCTACAGATGAAAATTCAAAAATTCATCCATCTTCAATATATGGAATTTCAAAAAGTAATCAGGAACAAATGGTTCTTATTACTTGTAAAAGCTTAGGTATTCCAGCTATTGCTCTTAGATATCAAAATGTATATGGACCAGGACAATCATTGAGTAATCCATACACAGGCATTTTATCCATTTTTTCAACACGTATATTAAATAATAATCATATTAATATTTTTGAAGATGGAAAAGAAAGTCGCGACTTTATATTTATTGATGATGTTGTTGATGCAACCATATTAGCAATTGAGGATGATAAATTACAATCTTGTTCTCTAAATGTTGGTTCAGGTGTCTCAACTACTATCAAAAAAGTTGCTGATAGCCTAATAAAATTATTTAAATCTAAAGTAGATGTTAAAATTATTGGAAATTACAGACAAGGTGATATTAGACACAATAAGGCTGACATAAATAAAATTAAAAAAATCTTAGGATTTAGTCCAAAAGTGTCATTTGAATCTGGCTTAAAACAATATGTTGAATGGGTTAAAAAACAAGAAATAAATGCTGATTATTATGAGCATTCAATAAATGAAATGAAAGATAAAGGCTTAATTAAATGAAAATAGGTATTGTTACTGTTACTTATAATAGCTCTTTGGTTTTAGAAGATTTTTTCTCGTCTATTGAAAAGCAAGATTTTTTAGATTTTAATTTATATATAATTGACAATAATTCTAATGATGATACTTTATCTAAAATTGATGAATGGAATTTCAGCGCAAAAACAATTTTGAAAAACACTAATAATATTGGTGTTGCTGCAGGAAATAATCAAGGAATAAAATTAGCCATCAAAGATAATTGTGATTTTGTAATGTTATTAAATAACGATACAATTTTTGAAGAAAAATTAATTTCAAAATTAATTGAATCATATCAAATTTATGGATCATCAATAATCGTTCCGAAAATTAATTATTTTTACCCTTCTAATATGATTTGGTATGCTGGTGGTTTTTTCAATAGAAAAAAAGCGTTTTTAAATTTTCATCGAGGTCAAGGTGAGATTGACGAAAACCAGTACAATTATGATGATAAGATAGAGTATGCCCCCACATGTTGTGCTTTAATTCATAATTCAGTTTTTAGTGATATTGGATTAATGGATGAAAAGTATTTTGTTTATTTTGATGATGTTGATTTTTTCTTTCGGGTTTTAAAAAATGGGAAACATGAGGTGCGATATAGGCATGACATTCATTTTTTACATAAAATAGGTGGCCTTAACAATTCTACAAATGGAGATGAACCATTTATTAATAGTAATTTTTTTATTGAACAGAATTGTAAAAATCACGTTTATTTTTTAAGAAAACAAAAAACATTGATTTCATATTTAAATCTAATCTATTTGTGGTTTTATTTAACTATTCGTTTTTTTATAAGCAAAAGATTTGAAAAAAAATTGAGTGTTTTTTACTTAATACAATCATCCTATTTTAAGGGTTTTAAAATATAATAATGAAAGTAAATACATTCATTGTAGGTGCGCCAAAAACAGGGACTACTTCTCTATATTATTATTTAAATCAGCATATGAATGTATGTATGAGTTCAATTAAGGAGCCAAACTTTTTTTCATCAAAAGAAGTAAATTCTTTATTTTATAAATCTCACATTATTGATGATATTGATCAATATCACAAATTATTTTCTACAAATAAAAAACAAATTATAGGTGAGGCTAGTGTTTCATATTTATTTTTTGAAGATGTCCCAAATCGTATTCATAAATATAATCCAAAAGCAAAAATTATTATATTACTTAGAAATCCAATTGATCGAGCATTTTCTCATTATTTAATGGATTTTCGTTTAGGTTTTTGCTCTAAAAATTTTGAAAATATTATTGATGAACCTGAAACTTATCCACAATATCATCAGCAATATATAGAGTTAGGAAATTATTTTTTACAATTAAAAAGGTATCATGAAATTTTTCATAAAGATCAGCTTTTAATTGTTTTTTATGATGATTTAAAATCCGATTCTCAAACAGTTATGAAAACCATTTTTAGTTTTTTAGAAATTGAATTTCAGGAGATAGATTATAGTATTCAAAATTCATTTTTAACACCTTCAAACATTTTTATTTCTGAATTATATAAATCTAATCTGCTGAGAAAAACTATTAAATCAGTGCTTCCAGAAATATTTTTATCGTTAATTAAATCAATATTTTTTACTAATAATTCAAAGCCAACTCTTTCTGAGTCAATAATAAAAAAATTAAAAGTATATTATAAAAGCGATATAGTTAAGCTAGAAAAACTTTTAAATAAAGATTTGTCTAAATGGGATTTAAAATAGCCATAATTGATCCTGTAGGTATAAAAAGTGGAATGAATCACTACAATACATTTCTCTGTGATTCTTTAACAAAATTAGGGGTTAAATCCTTCATTTATTCCAATTTTGAAGTAAATTCTAAATTTATTAATGCCAAGCCATATTTTGGTACTTTTTTTAAAAATAAAATCTCTCAAACTTTTAATTTTTTAATTGGAATTTTAAAATCTTGTATAAATTGTAAAATAAATAAAATTGATATTGTTATTGTTCATGTTTTTTCCACTCACAATATGGCAATTATGACATATGCTTTAATAAAATTATTTGGATTCAAAATTTTAACAATATCTCATGATGTTTCTTCATTTACAAATCAAGATAATAAGTTTTATTATAATTTAATTTATAATTACTTTTCCAGTAGAATAATAGTTCATAATAATTTTTCTTTTGATTTTCTACTGTCAAAAATAGATTCAAAGATGCATTCAAAAGTGTACGTGTTAAAACATGGTTCATTTGTTAATCTACCTAATAATAAAATCACTCAAAAATCTGCAAGAAAAGCATTAAGACTAGATGAACAATCGCAATATATTTTATTTTTTGGCCGATTAAAATCTAATAAGCGTCTTGATTTAATCATCAAGGCTATGCCTTACATTGATTCATCAATTAAACTTATTGTTGCAGGTCACTCCGGTAAAGATAAATTTGATAACTACCAATCTATAATTGATGAATTAGAACTTTCAAGTCGAATGCTTTTAGATATCAATTTTATTAGTGAGAAAAAAAGAGAATTATATTTTAAAGCTACCAATTGTGTAGTTTTACCTTATGACTTTATTTTTCAAAGTGGTGTATTGTTGATGTCAATGTCTTATGGTCTACCAGTTGTTGCTTCTAGAATCCCGCCTTTTGAAGAAATTATTGATGATGGAATAAATGGCATCCTATTTGAAAAAGATAACATTAAAGCCTTAGCAAAAAAAATAAATCATTTAATGGGGGATAAAAATTTATTAAATCAAATTCCACAAAAAGCAATAAATCATATGACAAATAATTATTCTTGGGACTATATTGCTATGGATTATATTGACATAATAAAATCGCTTTAATGTTTCTTTTGATTATTTTTGATTTTTATTTATAATTTTTCTGTTATATAATTTAGATGAAGAAATACTTTTTAATTTTTATATTTATATTTATTTCAGAAAGCTTAACCGCTCAAACCAATACTTTTTTAAGCCATTCTTATTTCTCATTCATTGAAAAGGATATGCATAGTATTGGTATTAATAAACACACTTCTGTAAAACCTTTTTTATTCTCTAATGACGATACTTTATTTTTTAATTCATTTAAGCCGTTAAATTCTAGTAAGTTACTAATTTATAATTTTTTAAACTCAAATTTTATAAGTACAAGAGAAAATGATTATTATCTTGCTTTAAATCCACTTTTTCATTTTGAGATAGGCAAGGATAACAATAGAAGATATATAAACACAAGAGGTTTTGAGTTAAAAGGCACAATAGGAAGTAAGTTATCTTTTTATTCATCATTTTATGAAAATCAAATGCTTTTGCCGGACTATATTAATACATTCATTGAAAATCATTCTAATGTCGTCCCTGGAGTTGGAATTGCTAAACACACTTCTCTAAAAGATGGTTTAATTGATTTATATTATTCAAGTGGCTATATAAATTATAATATAAATAGCTTTTTTGATATTCAATTAGGGCATGGTAAAAATTTCATAGGAGATGGTTATCGAACAATGTTTATTTCGGATAATGCTTTTAACTATCCTTATTTGAAAGTTACTACTGATGTTTGGAAATTGAAATATATTAATTTATTCTCTTATTTTCAGGATGTAAATTTTGATATAGATGAAGCAAATATTAGTACGTCAAAATTTTGCGCCACCCATTATTTGAGCGGGAATGTAGGGGAACGTTTAAATATTGGTATTTTTGAATCAATAATGTTCGGAGAAGATAGTGTTGGCAATTCATTTGATATTAATTATTTAAATCCTGTAATATTTTACAGACCTTTAGAATACTCAATTGGATACTCTAGAAAAGGCAATGCACTATTGGGTTTTTTACTAAAATATAAGTTAACATCAAATTGTCATTTTTATGCCCAATTAATTTTAGATGAATTCAGATTAAGGGATTTTAAATCTCAAAATGGCGCATTTACTAACAAATATGGTGGTCAATTAGGCTTTAAGTATTTTGATATTTTTGAGCTAGAAAATTTATCTTTTCAATCTGAGCTTAACTTTGCTCGACCATTTACATATTCTCATTTTAATCCACATCTAAATTATTCTCATTACGCTCAACCTTTAGCTCATCCATTGGGCACAAGTTTTATTGAAAATGTCAGTATTGTTCGTTACAGGAAAAATAGGTGGATTTCAAATTTAAAAATCGTTCTTGCTAATCACGGAGGAGAGATTGAAGGTGACTCTACAAATTATGGTAGCGATATTTTTATTCCATATAATGAAAATAATAATGAAACCGGTAATAATATTGCTCAAGGAAATTCCGCTAAATTGCGTTTAATTGATTTTAGATTAGGATATATAATCAATCCAAAAACTAATATGAAGTTTGAAGTTGGTATTGTAAACAGATTATTTAGTGATAAAAATTCTTTTTATGAAAATCAATATATATTCTTTGCTTTCAAAACAGATTTACAGAATTTTTATTATGATTTTTAGAATTTTTTAAATCTTATTAGACTTAAAAAATTTAGAAATAAAGCTTAGTAAAATATAAAAATTGGTAAATTTATACCTATGATATTATTTAAGAGATTTTATCGTAAATTATTGAAAATCAAATAATTATATATTGTCAGTTAAGGATATTTTACAACTTTCAAAATTCAGATTGACTACAAGTGTAGTTTTTTCTGCTGTTGCAGGTTTTTTTATTGCAGGAGGGGAATTTAAATCTTTTGATTTTATAGCTCTTATCTTTGGCGGGTTTTTAGTAGTTGCAGCTTCAAATGGTTTTAATCAATTGTTAGAAAAAGACTTTGATAAATTAATGAAACGTACTGAGAACAGACCATTGCCAAAACAAAGAATGACAACAAATCAAGCTTTATTTTTTTCATTAGTTATAGGATTGATTGGCATTGTTTGCTTATTTTCAATTAACTTTTATTCGGGTTTTTTCGGATCATTATCATTGATTTTATATGTTTTGGCTTATACGCCATTAAAAAGAATTTCCTCATTATCAGTTTTTGTCGGAGCTTTTCCCGGAGCTATTCCTTTTATGTTAGGTTGGATTGCAGTTAGTAATAATTTTGCAATTGAAGCATGTATTCTTTTTGCAATTCAGTTCATTTGGCAGTTTCCTCATTTTTGGTCTATTGCTTGGATCTCTAACGAAGACTATATTAAAGCAGGATTCAAAATGCTCCCTAGTGGAAAAAGTAAATCTACTGCATTTAAAACTTTAATTTACACTTTATTTTTAATTCCGTTATCTATATTACCTACATTTAGTTTTACTGGAAAATTAGAGCTCTCATTAATAGCTTGTTTATTGACAATTATTTTGGGTTTATGGTTTTTCACAAAATCTGTAATACTTTTTAAATCTCTTTCTAACAAGCATGCTAAAAAGCTTATGTATGCTTCATTTGTATATCTTCCTTCATTACAATTAATTTACGTAATCGATAAAATATTATGACAACATTTAATGAACAAAAAAAGAATTCAGCCAAGATGCTATTATGGATCTCTATGATAAGCATGACTATGGTATTTGCGGGTTTGATAAGTGCTATTATTCTTAGAAAGGCTGAAGGTAATTGGTTAGAGTTTGATTATCCTATTTGGTTTTATATTAGTACTATTCTAATCATCATTTCTAGTTTTACTATTAATTCAGCTAAAAATAATATTGAAAAAGATCAAATCAAACCCGCTGAAAAAAAATTAAAATGGACTTTAATTTTAGGTTTAGGGTTTGCCCTTTCCCAGACCCTAATTTGGAGCTCACTTTTTGATGGTGGTGTTTATTTTACTGGCCCTGGAAGTAACGCCTCAGGCTCTTTTTTTTATGTACTTACATTATTACATTTATTACACTTAATTGGTGGTGTTATTGCTCTAATTATAACATATAAAAATTTAGTTTTTGGTTTATATTCTAGCCAAAATATTTTGGGTGTAGAACTGTGCGCTATCTTTTGGCACTTTTTAGATTTTTTATGGATCTTTTTATTCCTTTTTTTACTTTATATTCACTAATTTTGCATTATTAGAAAACCTATAAATGGCAGATAACACAATAAATCAAAACAAGGCTTGGTCAGGCGGAGATATCCCTTTCAAAGCAAGCTATGGAAAATTAATGATGTGGTTCTTCTTAGTTTCAGATGCGTTAACTTTTTCCGGATTTTTATGCGCTTATGGGTTTATGCGTTTCAAATATTCTAATGTATGGCCTGTTGCTGATGAAGTCTTTACACATTTTCCATTCCTAAAAGGCGAATATCCTATGTTATTTGTTGCATTGATGACTTTCATTTTAATTATGAGTTCTGTTACAATGGTTCTTGCAGTTAATGAAGGTCATAAAAACAATAAAAATAAGGTAATTCTATGGCTTGGTTTAACAATATTAGGTGGATTTACTTTCTTAGGCTCTCAAGCATGGGAATGGGGACACTTTATTCATGGTGATAAGGGAGGTATTGAGTTACCAAATCATGATATAATTCATGTTGTTGATTCAGATGCTCATTTTTATTCAATTTATGATATGGTAGGAGTTGATTCATATTCTGAAAATATTAATATCAATATTGATGATATCAAATTAGCTTTGTCTACAAATGATGAGTTTGGTATAAGATTGTCTGATAAAACTATTTTAAGAGGTGAAAAAGCTATTAATCAACTTAATGATGCTAAAGTTGTTTTAGGTGCAAATTTGATTAGAAATGAATACGGACATCAATTATTTGCTAATTTTTTTTATTTTATTACTGGTTTTCATGGTTTTCATGTTTTTAGTGGTGTAATTTTACTTATAATAATTTTTATAAATGTAATCAAGGGCGTTTATGAAAAAAGAGGACATTATGAAATGGTTGAAAAAGTAGGTTTATATTGGCATTTTGTTGATTTAGTTTGGGTTTTCGTATTTACATTTTTTTATTTAGTATAAATCAGTAATTATAAAAAATATATGTCAGAACAGTCAGGAACATGGTGGATTTGGAGAGTTTTTTGGATTTTATTAGTTGTTACAGCAGTTGAAGTTATTTTAGGTATTATTAAGCCTGAAGTACTTATCAATAATTCTTTATTAGGCACGTCATTGTTGAATCTTATTTTTATAATCCTTACAATCATTAAAGCCGCATATATTGTTATGGAATTTATGCACCTAGGAGACGAAGTTAAAGGTTTAAAGCTTTCTATTCTTTTACCAGCCATAATTTTAATCCCTTATCTAATGTTTATTCTTTTGAACGAGGGGCATTATATTTTTGGGGTCCTTTAGCCAAATAATAAATATAAATTTTACCATTTTGGATTTTCAAAATATAATAAATAAATACAAGGGTTTAATTGCAATTTTAATTTTGATTTTACCATCAGTTATTTATCTTTTTTTAACTTATGGCAAACATAATTTTACGCATTTACCTTACGTAGGTTCTCAAAGTGATTCTACTTTTCATATTATTGCTGATTTTTCTTTTGTTAATCAATTTAACGATACAATAACAAATTCTGATTATCAAGGAAATATTTATTTGTCGAACTTTATCTTCACCACATGTCCAACAATTTGTCCTGTAATGACTTACAATATGAGAAGAGTTCAACAAAAGTTGTCTAATTATCCAGATTTTAAAATATTATCACATACAGTTTTTCCTGAATATGATACTCCACAGGTACTTCTTGATTACGCCAATAAAATGCAAGCAGATTTAACAAATTGGAATTTTGTTACAGGTAATAGGGGAGAGATATATTCCATTGCAAATTCTTATTTTGTCAATGTATTGGAAGATAGTACAGCTGAGGGTGGATTCCTTCATTCAGAGTATTTTGTTCTAGTTGATAAAGAAGGACGTATTCGAGCTAGAAATGATGATAATGGAAATAATATTGGTGTTTATGATGGGACTAGTGATCATGAAGTTGGACTATTAATAGATGATATAAAGGTTTTGATGGCGGAATATAATTTAGCAAAGAAAAATAAGAATGAACCAAAAAGATAATTTCTATATTCCATTAATAGTAATATTATCGATTATTATACCCATAGTAGTTGCTGCATTAATGTTTTTGCCTGATAGTTTGCGTCTATCGTTTGGAGGTGCAGATTTACGATCTTTACCATTTTTTCATGCAGTACTAAATGGTTCAACAGCTATTTTGTTATTTGTTGGTTTTGTTTGGATAAAAAATAAAAAGATTAATCTTCATCGAATAGCTATGATAAGTGCATTTTTATTGTCTGCTATCTTTTTAGTGTCTTATGTTATTTCAAAGTTATCTAATTCTCCAACTCCTTTTGGTGGGGAAGGATGGTTAAGACCAGTTTATTATTTTATTCTTATATCACATATTTTACTTTCTATACCGGTTCTTCCTTTAGCTCTTTTGGCTATATATAGAGGGTTTACTGGTGAATTCCAAAAACATATAAAAATCGTTAAGTGGACCTTTCCTATTTGGTTATATGTGGCAATTACTGGAGTTCTTGTATATATACTAATGATTCCATATTATGCTTAAATTTGTACTAATGAAAAAACTGTCATTTCTTGTTATATTTTTATTTATGATTATAAACAATACATACGCTCAATGCGCTATGTGTAAGTCAGTAGTTGAAAGTAATATGGAGAGTGGCAGTAAAATTGGTGCTGGTTTAAATGATGCTATTTTATTTCTTATGGCTATGCCTTATCTGTCTTTAGCAATTATTGCATTTGTATGGGTAAGATATAAAAAGCGTATTAAAGCTTAGTTTGTCAAATAAAAATATCTTTGATGATATGAAAAATTTTTTTTTTCTATTTTATTTAATTCTGTCATGTACATTTAATTATGCTCAAACAAAATGGACATTAGATGACTGTTTAGTTTATGCAAAAGACAATAATATTGCTATTAAAAAAGCGTCTTTAAATGCAAAAATCTCAAAGGAAAATTATTTTCAATCTAAGATGGCCATTTTCCCAAACTTAAATTTAACTTTTTCTGATAATACTAGTTTTGGACGAAATATAGATCCCGTCACAAATCAAATTACTATTGATAGAGTTCGTAATAATAATTTTGGTATAAGTTCTTCTTTCACTCTCTTTAATGGCTTTCAGAGTATAAACAATATCAGAAAAAATAATTTTGATTATTTATCTTCAAAATATGATAAGGAAAAAATCACTAATGACATATATGTTAACATTGTGACTGCTTATTTACAATTATTATATAGTTCTGATATAGTAGAAGTAAGTAGACAAAAGGTAAATCTTTCCGAACTTCAATTAGAAAGAATATCTAAAATGGTTGAAGTGGGAATTTTACCAAGAGGAGACTTGCTTAACACTGAATCACAAAAAGCCCAAGAAGAATTACAACTAATTAATGCTCAAAATCAACGAGATATAGCTAAGTTAAATTTAATGCAATTATTAGACTTGCCATATGAAAATCCTTTTGATATTATTCATTTGGATATTGAAATCGATGAAAATTTTATAAAATTTGATAATCAAACAATATTTAATATAGCGTTAAAAAATTTACCGGATGTTAAAAGTGCAGAAGTCAAGCTTAAAAGTTCTGAACGCTCTTTAGCAATATCAAAAAGTTATAGAAGTCCAAGTTTATCTCTCTCAGCTAGTATTGGCACTTTGTATTCTAGCGCTAATAAAATTTTAGCCTACGATTCTTTACAAATATTACAAACCTATAATGATTATACTTTTAAAGATCAATTTTCAGATAATTTTAGCCAGATGATTAGTTTAAATCTTAGAATTCCTATTTTTAATAATTGGCAAACTAATTCATCTATAAATCTAGCGAAAATTGGAGTGCTTCAAGCTAAATATAATTTAGAAGATACTCAAAATAATCTTAGAAAAAGTATAGAACAAGCACAAAATGATGCGCTTTCTGCACAAAAAAAATATATAGCAAGTCAAAAATCTGTTACTTTTCAAGAAGAATCATTTCAGTATACTCAGAATAAGTATGACTTACAATTAGTTAATTCTTATGATTATAATAATGTTAAAAACACACTTTTTAGGGCAGAAACGGATTTATTACAATCAAAATATGATTACCTATTTAAAATCAAAATGTTGGATTTTTATATGGGAAAATCTCTAACATTTTAACTTATGATAGTATTTATTATTTTTATTTTAGTTGGTATTTCATTGTTTTATTTTGGAAGAAAAAATACACATAACTTTTTGACTAAGTTTGGTATTTGCTTATCAATATTAGGACTGCTATTACTTATTGGTAGATGGGTCGGTTTAATTTCTTCTAATGATGGAGTCACTATCCAAATTACAGAAGTTAAGAAAAGAACTATAATACAAACAGTGTCGGCAAGTGGTAAGATTCAACCAGAAGTAGAGGTTAAAATTTCACCTGATGTTTCAGGAGAGGTTGTGAAGCTTTTTGTAAGAGAGGGTCAACAAGTTGATAAGGGTGATTTATTATTAATGATAAAGCCTGATACTTATAAATCTATTTTAGAGAGATGTGAAGCAGCACTAAATACTTCTAAGTCAGCACTTTCTAAAGCAAAAGCACAATTGCTTGAAAGTGAAGCTAATTTTAATAGAAATAAATCTCTTTATGAAAATGGTACTATTTCAAAATCTGAGTTTGAAAAAATACAGGCATCATATACAGTTTCTCAACTTAATGTTGAAGATGGCAATTTTTCAGTTATCAGCGCCCAGGCTTCTTTGAGAGAAGCTCAAGAAAACTTAAATAAGACCAATATTTATGCTCCAATTAACGGAACCATTTCACGTTTAAATATTGAACTTGGAGAGCGCGTAGTAGGTACAGCTCAAATGGCGGGAACAGAGTTACTTCGACTTGCTAATCTTAATCTTATGGAAGTTGCAGTTGAGGTTAACGAAAATGATATTAACAGTGTAAGTCTAGGAGATACTGCCATCGTTGAAGTTGATGCTTTTTTAGGGGATAAATACAAAGGCTTAGTTTCTGAAATTGCAAATTCAGCAAATATAAATGGTTCTAGTGCAGATCAAGTTACCAACTTTGAAGTAAAGGTTAGGATTATTGATTCTGTTAGTTTCAGACCAGGAATGACAGCAACAGTAGATATACAATCTGAATATGCTAAAGACGTTTTATCACTTCCAATACAAGCTGTAACAACTCGAGAGGATACAGCTAGAGAAGATAATAGACTAGAATGTGTCTTTGAAGTAAATGATAATAAGGCAAACATAATATTCATAAAAACCGGTATTCAAGATGATGAATATATACAGATTGTTTCTGGACTTAGAGATAGTATGCAAATTGTTAAAGGACCATATAGCGTAGTATCAAGAGTGCTAAATGATGGTTCAAATGTTAAATATGAATAGTCTTCAAATTTAAAAATTAACATTTTTTTAAATGACAAATTTTTAACTAAATATGAGTTTAATATTATGTATAGAAACATCTACTAAATCTTGTTCGGTAGCATTATCTGAAAATGGCAAAATAGTCAATAATATAGAGGAAATCTCTGAACAATATTCTCACTCTGAGCAATTAACTTGTTTTATTGAGCAAATACTTTTAAATGAAAATATTAAAGTTTCGGATCTGAACGCTATTGCTATTAGTTCAGGCCCTGGTTCTTACACTGGGCTAAGAATTGGCACATCAACTGCTAAAGGTTTATGCTATGCATGTGGAATTCCATTGATAGCCATACCTACATTAGACGCTATGGTACAAGGAATAAAAGATCATTATCCTGAGATGCAATTATGTCCTATGATTGATGCAAGACGTATGGAAGTTTATTGCGCGGTATACTCTTCATATCAAGCTACTTCTGTAGTAGCTAAAGAAATCAATAAGGATTCTTTTAAAAAAGAATTATCTCAGGGATCAGTTTTATTTTTTGGCGATGGTGCAAATAAATGTAAAACTATATTATCACATCCTAATGCCTTCTTTAAATTGGGAATTTATCCATCTGCATCAGATATGATTTCTTTAGCAGAAGATAAATATCAAAATAATAAATTTGAAGATCTAGCTTATTTTGAACCATTTTATCTCAAAGATTTTGTAGCAGGCGTTAAGAAATAATACTTAAATTTTTAAAAAAAAATATTATTTTATAAAAAACTATTTATCTAATTTTATGTGAGATGAATTCATTTATTATATATATAGATTATTGGTGTCCTATGTGTGTTCGGTTTGGCTCATTAATTACATATTTAGACATTTTAAATAACATTAGTAAGGCGGATCTTAGAAATTATGATGGAGATTTAATTTGTAAAGCAAAGAGCGTTAAACAAATAGCATCTGTTGATAAAAATAATCGTGTTTTTTATGGTTATGATAGTATTTTTCAAATTATTGTGAGGCTTCCTTTAATTTGGATATTTATGCCAATTTTCTATTTTCTAAAAATTAGTAGTTTAGGTAATTGGCTATACGATGAGTTAGCTGTTAGACGTCAAATTATACCTATTAATTGTAAGGATGAAGAATGCAGCTCAAATTAAGAACTTTGCGCTTTTTTCAATGCTTTTTCTAGTTCTTTGTGATGTTGACTGCCAAATAATATTTTTCTTCCGTTAGTTAATACTATTTGCAATCCTTTATTTCCTTTTACATTGTATGCTTTACTTTCAAATCCATATCGTATTCCCCAACCGCCAAACTCTTTAAGCGGCGAGTATTCTCTTGCTTTAAATTGTGAAATATCTTCAAAGGGAATTAGGCGTTCTTTAATGTGTATTGGAAAAAATTGATAATGAAATCCTTTTTTACTTACTCTTATTTTTAAATTCATAAACCAAAACAATATTGGCAAACCTAGGCCAATAAATACAGAAAAGCTAATGACTCCTTCATTGCTAATTGGATTGTTGCCAATAGGAATTCCCATCATTAGTTGTTTAAATAATCCATAAAGTGAGAATGAAGGAAAAAATAAGATAACTATCCAAAGCCAAGGTTGCCTAAAATATTGTTCTTCTTTAAAGTAATTCATTTAATAAGTTAAAATTATTATATCAAAAATTATTTGCTTTTGATCAACATTTTCGCAAGAACTATTTACCTAACTTTTTAAAATTACTGAAAAAGTGTGGAATTGTTTCTATCCCTTTAAAAAAGTTGAATAAGCCATAATGTTCATTTGGCGAGTGTATAGCGTCACTATCTAATCCAAATCCCATAAGTATTGATTTTACATCTAGTTCTTTTTCAAATAGAGCTACAATAGGAATACTACCTCCACTTCTTACGGGGACAGGCTTTTTGCCATAGGTTGCTTCCATAGCAGCACTCGCTGATAAGTAAGCTGGACTATCTGTAGGTGCTACATAAGGTTCTCCGCCATGATGTGGACGGACTTCTACTTTTACACTCTTTGGTGCAATGGCTTTGAAATGGTCTTCAAATAGCTTAGTGATTTCATCGCTAGATTGATTAGGGACTAGACGCATAGAAATTTTAGCAAATGCTTTGGAGGCAATGACTGTTTTTGCGCCTTCTCCAGTATACCCACCCCATATTCCATTAACGTCAAGGGTTGGGCGTATGCCTGTTCTTTCCATAGTCGTATAGCCTTCTTCGCCATGAATATCGCTAAGGTCTAGGGCCTTTTTATAGTTCTCTAAAGAAAAGGGTGCTCTAGCCATATCGGCTCTTTCTTGAGAGGACAATTCGATGACTTTATCGTAAAACCCAGGTATGCTGATTTGGTTATTCTCATCTTTCATAGATGCTATCATTTCACATAAAATATTAATGGGGTTGGCAACAGCACCACCATATAAACCAGAGTGTAAATCTCGATTTGGACCTGTAACTTCAATTTCTAAATAGCTCAATCCTTTAAGACCCGTAGTGATAGATGGCGTGTCGTTAGCAATGATTCCCGTATCAGAAATAAGAATAGTATCGCATTTAAGACGTTCTTTGTTTTTCTTAACAAAATCACCCAAATTATCAGAACCAACTTCTTCTTCCCCTTCAATCATAAACTTGACATTACATACTAAAGAGTTGGTTTGCATCATCAACTCAAATGCTTTGATGTGCATAAACATTTGTCCTTTATCATCGCAGGCTCCACGAGCAAAAATAGCACCATCTGGGTGTATGTCCGAAGTCTTAATAACGGGTTCGAAAGGGCCGCTTTCCCAAAGATCTAAGGGGTCGGCAGGTTGAACATCGTAATGACCATAGACTAAAACAGTAGGTCGCTGAGGGTCAATGATTTTTTCACCATAGACAATAGGGTATCCTTTAGTGGGGCATATTTCTACCTTGTCGGCACCAGCTTTGACTAAATGGTCTTTGACGGATTCGGCACAAGCGTTCACATCTTGGCTGTAAGCGGGGTCTGCACTAATGGAAGGAATTCTAAGTAAATCCATTAATTCCTCTATGAATCGGTCTTTGTGTTCTTGAATGTATGTCTTAATGTGTTCCATAATTATACGAGACTATTTCCTGTCATTTCTTTGGGGATGTCTACTCCCATAATGGTTAGTATTGTTGGGGCAATATCGCCCAGTTTTCCGTCGTTTAAATGCGTGTAATCGGTATTCAATAAAAAGCTTGGCACTAAGTTAGTGGTATGTGCTGTGTTAGGACTGCCGTCAGCATTAATAGCAAAGTCGGCATTGCCATGGTCGGCAATAATGATAAAGGCATAATCGCTTTTTAAACCTGCTTCAACAACTTCTTTAGTGCATTGGTCTACTGTTTCTACAGCTTTGATTATGGCTTTATAATCGCCAGTATGTCCTACCATATCAGGGTTGGCAAAATTAAGACATACAAAGTCGGCCCTAGCATGTTCTAGCTCAGGCACAATTTTAGCTACAACTTCGTGAGCACTCATCTCGGGTTGTAAGTCATAAGTAGCGACTTTTGGAGAGTTTGCCATCAGTCGCCTTTCTCCTTCAAACTCGGCTTCTCTACCACCAGAGAAAAAGAATGTAACGTGCGGGTATTTTTCTGTTTCTGCAATACGTATTTGCTTCAATCCATTTTCGGCAATGACTTGTCCAAGTGTATTG
>MDSW01199624.1_pt1 | contig 35627 bp, 15 predicted proteins | sample 811171 | NCBI WGS metagenome assembly MDSW01 (sample SAMN05326641, study PRJNA326480) | marine metagenome | isolation source: seawater | place: Atlantic Ocean: North West | collected 2012 | reverse complement strand
TCCCCCTCCCCCTCCCCCTCCTCCGCCATTCGGCGCGTTCGCTTCTCCTCGCGCTTCGCTCGCATCTCCTCCTCGTACGGCTCGAACTTCGCCATCATCTCGTCCAGCGCGTCGATTCTTCGGACCCCTTCCTCCCCTCGCGCCCACAGCCGAAGCTTGAAGAGGTTTTCCGCGAACCGTTCCCACTCGTCGCTCGCCAGCGCCTCCGCCAGCGACGGCTCGAGCGCCTCGAGCCTGAACCTCCGGATCGCGGCGCGCGTCTCCGACCCGGGCGCGAGCGTCTCCAGCCGGTTCGGCACGTTCGGGTCCGAGGCGTGTTCGTCGCCGACGCCCGAAGCGCCTCCGCCGCCCTCGCGACCCTTCTTCGGAGCGGCGTTCTTCGCGGGAGGTCCTCGCCCCGCGGTCGTGAACGGCGCGAACTCGGCGTCCGCGAGGAACAGCGTCGCCGCCGGCGCGACGGGCGTGGCGAACCTCGCGGGGCGGTGCAGCGTCAACGGCACGACCTCCGGTGGCACGTGGCCCAGGGCCACCGCCAGGGCGACCGCGATCATCTTCCGGATCTGGTACAGCACGAACGAGTCCCCCGAAACGACGACGCGAACGAACGCCGCCGGGGCGAGGTCCGGGCGCGCCGGGTCGGCGAGACGTTCGATTCGGTCCGACGCGTCGAAGGCGGTGACCACGCGGCGGTGTTTGATCCCGACCAAATCCGACTCGTCGCGGCCGAGGAGCCAGTAGTACCCGCTCGATTTACTCCCGACGTACGCGGGCCCCGCGGAGGGAGAAGACGTCGCGGAGGGAGAAGACGTCGCGGAGAGAAACGCATCCTCCGAGCGGGCGCGCTCGGGAAACGCATCCTCCTCGCCGCCGCGATCCGAATCCACCTCCGACGCGTCGATCGATTTCCCGCGCGTTCGACTGCCCCCGTCGTTTCGTTCAGGGGCGTAGATCGCGCGCCTCGTGTAGTTGTGGAAGTAGTGCGCGCCCTCGAACGCTTTGAGCGCGTCGCGAAACGCGCGAAGCGCCCCCGCGCCCTTCCGCGCCTCCGCCGACTTCACCCCGAGCCACGGCGAACGCGCCGAGGAGGAGTCGACCGAAGGCGCATCACGAAAAGAAGAATCTTCGTCGGGTTCGAACCCGAACACGCGCGCCGGGACGAGGTACTCGTACGTCCTGTTGACGGCGGCTCTTCGCGCCTGGAAGCTCTTCGGACAGCTGTACGCGCCGAAGACTCGAACCGAATCCGGGAGACGCGCGTTGACCGCCTCCGCGATGCTCCTCCCCTCCACGTCCTCGTCCCACGCGCTCGGGTCCACCTCCAGCCTCGCGGAGACGACGGTGTGAAGGCTGCCTACGCCCTTATCCGTCCGGCTCGATCGGCTCCACTTCAACCGCGCCAACGCTCTGGATCTGAAGTTGCTCGTCTTGATCATGCCGGCGGCGAACGCGGCGTCCTCGAGGACGTCGTCCACCGTGGACCCGCGCGGGAGCGCCGGGTTCGTCGTGTTCCCCCTGAAGTCTCCGCCCACGTACCCCAGGAGTAACGCGACGGGTTTTTTCCTGCGCCGCGGGGTCGTGTGATCCGTCGGGCGGACGAGCGCTGGGGGGAGGATCTGCGTGGGGTGGACGTTGTCGGCGGGCGCGAGGCCGAATACGACGTCCTCGAACGCGACGCCGGGGGGGGGCTCGAACCCGCGCGTCGACGCGCGCCGGTCCGCCCGCGTGCCCTCGACGTCCTTGCCCTCAATGACGCGCCAGTCGCCGCGCGCGGAGGACGCGGCGTCGCGCGCGCGCACGATCGGGGCGCGCCGCGCGGACCGAGGCCGCGAGGGGAGGATGGGCGGCGGCGGCGGGGCGCGCGTCGCCGAGACGGCGCGCGCCGAGGCGCGAGGAGGGGGGGTCCCGATGGGCGAACGCGGGAGCGCCGCGCGGAGCGACGACGCCAGGACCATCGCGCGCGTGAGCGCGGCTCGGCGCGAGACGCGCGACGACGTCGCGGGCGGACGAACGGCGCGACGGGGCGCGCGCGCCAGGACGAACGTCCCCTCGGGAATCGCAACGCCCCGGCGTCGTGCGTCCGCGCCGGGGTCGGACGGAAGCGCTTTTCCGAATTGGCTCGTTCCGCGCTCTCCGGTTTTTTCGGCGCCCGCACCACCCGCCCGAACACCCCCCGCCCGATGAACAACACCCTCCTCGGCTTCGGGCGCGGGTGCCCACTCCACCGTCGCGTCGCTCCGTCCGCCGCGCGCCGCGATGGCCTCGTCCGAGCGCGCCGCGCTCCTCTCCCCGCGCGCCTCCCGGGCTCCTCGGGAGGCTCGCGTCTCGCTCGCGCCCGTGCGCGCGGTCCTCGGCGCGCGTTCGGCCGACGACGTCGGCCTCGGATCCTCCCCGGAGTCGTCGTCGTCGGCGGCGTCGCGCCGCGAGTACGCGCGAACCGCGCTCCTCGGCGCCGCGTGCGTCCTCCTGGCGTGCGCGTGCGCGTTCGCGGTGTTTCCTCGCGCGGGTTCCCTCCCCGGGGGTCCGTCCGCGCCCGCGCCGTACGCGCTCGGCGACGAGACGCGCCCGGTCATCACGGTCGGGTTTCTGAGCAGCGGCGATTTTTACTGGCTCCCGATCGTCCGCCTCATCCAAGCCGCGGTCCCGAACGCGCTGATCCGGCTGACGGACCCGACGTACAACTGGCGCGCCATGGGCCTGGACGACGCCCGCGGCCTCGACGGCGTCGAGGTCGTCGACGGCCCCGGCGTCGCGCCCGATTTCGTCGTCGAGGGCCCCAACATCTTCAAATCCGTGTGTTACTGGGAGAACGTCCCGTGGGCGCAATCCACCGCCGAGCCCGTCATGTTCTTCAACGCGTGGGACTGGTGCCCGCACGACCGCCCGGCGACGATGCGCCTCGACACCGGCCTGGGGCAATTCGGCCAGAGCCCCCTGGTGTACGACGCGACGAAGACGACGTACGTGTGGAGCCCGTACGCCCTCATCCGAGGCACGTTCGACGCCGACCCGTGGCTTTTGAATCGCGTCGAGGCGTACCGAAAGGAAAACAACCCCGCGCCCGAGCGATCCCTCTTCCTCGGCTTCGTCTCCGGGAACTGCCAGGAACACCGCTCGAACGCGTTCGCGGCGTTCGCGAGGGCGGCGAGGAAAAACCCCGCGCTCAGGGGCACCGCGCACGCCCTGGGAGGGTGCAATCACAACCACGACTGGAGCGCGACGGAGAAGACGCCGCCCAAGTCGACGAAACAGAGGGAGGTGTACGCCAGGTACCGGTGGGTCATGGCGTTCGAAAACGCCGCCGAGCCCGGGTACGTCACGGAGAAGCTCGCGGAGGCGCTCGCGTCGGGCGCGGTGCCGATCTACTACGGAGACTCCAGGGCGGCGCGGAAGGTGTTCAGGAGGGAGGCCTACGTGGACGTGTTCGAGACGTGGGGGGAGTTGGGGATCGTCCCCGCGAATCCGCCGAGCCGCGAGGACTGGGACGCCATCGCGAAGCGCGTGGTGGCCATCGATCGCGACCCGGAGAGGTACGCGGCGTACGCGGGCGTCACGGACGTGCTGAACAAAACGCCCGAGCTGGAAACGTACGGCGAGGGACCGGACGCGTTCGAGAAGGGGACGCACTACCCGAACGAACCGTTCCCGCTGCCGGGGAGGACGCTCGAGGATCAGACGGACGAACACTCAGGCGCGACGCGCGAGGCGGTGGAGAAACTCAAAAAGATCTTCGAGCCAAAGGTGCGGGAGGCGGCGCGACGAGCGAAGGGGACGCGAGCGGCGAACGAGGACCGAGGCGTCTAGTCTAGGCTCGACCCCGGCGGAGGGTTTTTTACCGAACGCGACGCGTCTCGCGCGTCGTAGAAACTCCTTCTACGACGCTGCCCCTCGCGCGGGTCTCGTCTCCTGCGCGCAGAGCGCGAGCCACTCCCTCGCGCCGTCGGCGAACAGGAGCCTGTGCTCGCCCGTCTGTTCGTTGTACTCCACCACGGACGCCGTCACCCACTCGGGCTCGGGGTCCAAACCGGCGGAGGCGTCCGACGCCGCGGGCGAGCCTAAACCCTGGGAGTCTTCTCGGGCCACCGCGTTCTCCTCCGCCGCCGGAGCGTCCTTCGCGTCCTTCGCGCCCTTCGCGTCCTTCGCGTCCTTCGCGTCCATCGCGTCCTTCGCGTCCTTCGCGTCCATCGGGTGTACGATTCGAGACGATCCGTCCTCGTTCTCGTTCGCCGCCGCCGCCGCGACCCCGTCGCCCGCCGCGGCGTAATCGACCGCGGCGCCGTCGACGGGACCCCGCGCGCCCTCCCCTTCCGCGCCGTCGCCCGCCGCGCCGCCGCCGGCCTCCGCGTCGGCGTCCGCGCTCGCGTCGCGCGCGTCTCTCGCCGCCTTGGCTTTTTCGTACGCCTCGTCCGCCGCGCGCGTCGCCGATTCGGCCGCCCCGGGCGGGTACTCGAACCCGGTCGGGCGGAGCTTGAGCGGGATGCCGACGACGGCCTCGCCCCACGCCGCGCCCTGCTGCATGAAGAACCTCCCCACGCTCACCTCCTTGTGCCCGCCGCGGTCGAACTGGCGCTTAGACGCGCGGCTCGGATCGAACCGAATCGCGCGACGCCACCGAGAGATTGTTCGCGGCGCCGCGCCGCCGTTTGTAGCGGCGCTCCCTGGGCCGCCGCCCGAGTGTTTTTCGTCCTTCGCGTTTTCGCGCTCGTCGGCGGCGGCCGCGGCGAACCTCGCGTTGAACGCCGTCGCCGACGCCACCGTCTCCTCGCCGTTCTCGTCGTCGGTTTCGAAGAACGCGACCATCTCGCGCCCGCGCCTCGGGTTCGGCAGGAACCACCCGCGCTTCGCGCCGCAAATCACCGGCACGCGTGCGGGCGGCAGGTTCGCGACCGAGTCGAAGAACGCCTCCTCGCCCTCGTCCTCGCCCCCGCCGGGCGCGTCGTCGCTCCTCTCCTTGACGACGACGTCCACCTTCTCGCCGTCGAAATCGATGCGTTCGTCGGCGCCGTCGTAATACGTGACGCGGTGCTCGCGCGTCTCCGGGTCGTACCCCGCGACGTCGCCGCCGTACCACGCGTCGTCCAGGGGCCAGTACACGCGAACCGCCGTTCCCGTCGGAACCACCTGGCCTTTTCGAACCCGCTCGAGGGTGATTTTCGCCTTGCGCGGGGGTTTCGGCTTGGGCGGCGGTTTCGGCTTGGGTGGTTTCTTCTCCTTGGGCGGTTTCGGCGGCTTCGGCGGCTTCGGCGGCTTCGGCGGCTTCGGCGGCTTCGGCGGCTTCGGGGCGCGCTTCGGGTCTTTCTTCTTGACGTTCACCGGGAGCCACTTTTCCTTCGCCCCGCGCTTGTGCGGCTTGTACCTCAGCTCGCAGCGCTCCTTCTTCAGGTCCAGGTCCTCCTGCACCCCGTCCAGGACGTACACGAGCGTGTGCACGTCCCTCTCCCTGTCCCACGCCCTGATCCTCGCCTCGTAAAAGCACTCGTCGTCCGGCCACCACACGCGCACCGTCGCGCCCACCTCGCACCGGGTGCGGCGACTCAGGGAGCTCATCGGCGCGCGAGCCATCGGCCGCCCGTCCGGTCCGAGCTTCGCCGACCGAGCCCTCGCGCGTAAGTCCCGGAAAAAACCGCGTTGCTTGCTCTTTCCCGTGAGGGGGTTGTAGTACCCGAGGCGGGTCAGCGCGTCCCGCGACGCGTCGCGAACCGCCTCGTCGGAGTCGCCCGACATCTTCTCGCGAAGCGTCTCGACCAGGCTCGACGCCGCCTCGCGAAGGTGGCCGCACAAATCGCACGCCGCCGCGCGAACGCCGCCGTCGAAGTCGCGGAGAAGCGGCGCGGCGGAGACGGTGAGCAGCGCGAGAGCGGCCGACTCCGCCGGGCGGAGCGGAGCGGCGCGAACCGAACCGGGAAGGGGACCGTTCGGGGGCGCCTGAGGCTGAGGCGAAGCGAGCGCGGGCGCGCCGCCGAGGGTCGGCGGAGCGGTGAGGGATTCGCCCGCCGACTTTTCGGCCGAGGCCTTCTCGGCCGAGGCCGAGGCCTCGGCGGGATCGGGCGCCGCCGCCCGAGCATCCGTTTGCGCCTCCCCCGCCTCCCCCGTCTTCGCCGCCTCTCCCGCCGCCTTCGCCGCGGTCGGCGCCGAAGCCTCGAAGGGGGCCTTCGCCTCCTCCTCCCGCCACACCTCCGCGAGCGCCCTGAGCGTCGCCTCCCTCAGCTCGGCGTCCTTCGCGCCGACGTTCGGAAGCATCTCCGCGAGGGTCCCCCGCGCCGCCGCGCCCATCTCCCCGAGCGCGCGCGTCGCGCTGACGCGAACCTCGCCGCACGCGTCCGCGAGCATTCCCGCGAGTTCGCGAACGCGACGCGCGGACGACGTCGAACGCGACGCCCCGGCGGAATCCGCCCGAAGCGCCGCCGCGATCCCCTCGAGGCTTCGGAGCGACGCGTCATCGGAGCGAGGCGGGGGAGGCGCCGCCGCCGCGGGATCCCGCGCCGAAGCCTCGAGGGAACCCTTCGCCGAAACGCCGCCGCCGGGTCGCTCCTCGCGTTCCGGGCTCGAGCCGGGCTCGTCCGCCGCGGCCCTCGCGCTCTTACTACGGGGCAAAAAAGTCTCCTCCCCGTCCTCGTCCCTCGGCCTTTTCTTGTCCTCGTCTCGCGCGAGCGCCTTCTCGTCATCGCCCTCCTCCCGGGAAGGCTCCGGGCTCCCCTCCCGCGCCGCGGTCGCGAGCGCCCTCGCCGCGGCGTCGCGAACCCACGCCGCCGGGTGCCGCGCCGCGGCGAGCAGCGCCTCTCGGTGCCGCGCCAACAGACGAGCGGGCGCCGCGCCGAGGGCCCGCGCCGCGCCGCCGACGGCGAAAAGCGCCGCGGCGGATCCCTCGCGCGAGTCACTCGTCGCCTCCGTCGCGAGCGCCCCGGCGAGCGCGTCAACGAGCGAACGACCGCGCGATTCATCCGACGCGTCCGACGCGTCCGATGCCGGGGAGACGCGGCGTGCTTCTTCTCGAATTTCTTCTCCGCCGACGAAAACGAGCACGCACGTCGTCGTCGCGCCCTCGGCGCGCGCCGCCCTCGGGATGCTCCCCACGACGGCGCACGCGGACTCCACCGCCGCGCACCACGCGAGCTTAAACCCCTCGTCGGTGACGGTGCCGCCGTCGCGGAGCATCGGCGCGACCCCGCGGCCTCCCGGATCGATCGCGTCTTCGACCGCCGCCGCCGCGAGCCGAGCCGGGAGCGCGGCGCCGCGAACGCGGCCGCTTCCGTCGCGGGCGAGGCGAGCGACGACGTCGTGCGCGAACGCGCGGCGCGGCGGCGACGCGAGCGCCGCCTCGTCCGCGAAGCGAAGCGGACGACCTTCGCCCCGGTTGGCGATTCCGAGATCCGCGTAGAGCCGGGCGGCGGGGTGCGCGATGTCGTCCGAGGAGGACGTACGCGGCGGCGAGGATCCCGGGGGCGCGGCGGCGGCGGCGGAATTCTTCTCCGCCGCGCGCGGGTTCGCCTCCTCCGGCGGTGAAGGATCGCCTCCTCCGAGCGCGGCGGGGGCCCCCCCGGCGCGCTCGTCGGCCCCCCGCGCGCGGCGCGTGATCTCCGCGACCGCGAGGTAAGCGGCCACGTACTCGTCCGGGTTCGCGCGCGCGCGCGCGTTCGTCATGACGTCTCCGAGCAGTGAGACGTGCGCGCGGAGGTCGCACGACCGCGTCTCCGCGGCGCGGCGGAGATCCGCGAGCGCGGCCAATCGCGCGTGGGGCTCGCGGTCGGCGGGCGCGTCGGAGTCGAGGACGCGGCGGGCGCTCGCGGCGGCGTCGAGCGCGCGTTGCGCGACGCCGGGGGCGGTGTCGTCGACCGGCTCGGCGGCCGTCGCGGGAGGGGGCGCGGGGGGCGTCGGCGCCGCGGAGGACGGCGCGCGAGGCGCCGCGTCCGTCGGCGCCCCTCCGGCAAACATCGCGCGAGCGACCGTCGGAAAGAGGGCACCCAGACGTCGCGCCGGCAACCCGCGCCCCGGACCTTCGCTCCCCCGCCGCGGCCGCCGAGACCGGCGCGCACGGACGCGCCCGGCCCGGGTGGATTCGCGAAGCGCGCGAGAGCGCGACCGAGAGCCTCGAGGAGGCGGGCGCGGGAGCGGCTCTGCGCGTCGCCGACGAGCCCGGGAAACAACGAACCCGACACGGCGGACGGTGGGGCCGTCTCCGCCCGCGCTGCGCTGGTATCGGCCGAGAAATCGCCGGCGAGCGACGAGCTCGCTCCCCCGACGCCCCCCGCTCGCTCCGCCACTCCGCATCGCGCGCCCCGTCGCCCGGCGCGACCGCACGCGACCGCCATGGGGTGGCTCACGCGCTTCCTCGCGAGCAAGATGGAGGATCCCGCGAAGCGACAGGCCGAGTTCGAGTCGCACATGGTCCGGACGCAGGCGAAGTGCGAGGAAGTGTGCGTGTGCGCCATCGCCGGGGAATCCATCCGCCCGCGCGCGCGTGTTCCCAACACAACCAACCCTAGGGGACGCGCGCGACGCTGACGCTCGCCCCCTCCCGCCCCGATCCGCGCAGGAAGAAAAACTGGAACCAGCCCACGAAGTCGCACAAGTACTGGGGGAAGGACAAGATGCAGAGCACGGTGCGTCGCGACCGCGCGCGCCCCCCGAAGACCCGCGGACCGTTCGGTGCCCCTGTCAATCCTCGCGGCGTCGCGCGCCTCCGAGGGGACGACCGACCGCGTCCGCGCGGGCCCCCCAAAAAGGGCAGCGCGTCTCTCCTCCCCCCCGCCTCCCTCGCCCAGCGTCTGACCACGCCCCCACCCCGACCGCGCCTCTCTCGCGCAGTATAAGTTCTCGCTCGAACCCATGCTGGTGAACGCCCCGGGCCGCGCGCAGAACTGGTGACGCGCGCGCGCCCAGTGGAGAGGGGGGGGGCGAGCAGGGGATCTGGGCGAGCGCCACATGAAATAAACCGTGGGATTGTCTTCTCCCGTCACGCGTAGCTCGAACGTGTACCACCACTGCTGACGACGCATCACTCGCGCTCCGACGTCGTCGATCCACTCCTTCGTCGATCGATCCACTCCTTCGTCCGCGTTCGCTCGAACGTATACGCCGCGACCCGCCCGTCCTCAGCGGCGGCGACGACGAGCGCCCCCCCGCCCCGCGCCTTTGACGCTTTGGTCGCGTTCGATTCGCATCCGAACGCCGTCGCCGCCAACCACCGCACGCCCCCGGATCGACCTTCGCTCCCCGATCGACCTTCGCCCGGTTCGAACCCGCCCTCCGACCCCCCCTCGCGCTCGTCCGGACCCGGCGCCAGGTCGCGCGCGAGCCCCAAAACCTCCCCCGTGGCGACGTCGAACACCGCCACCGCGCCCGCGCGCGTCCCCACCGCCGCCGCCGCGAGGGGAACGCGCTTCGTCGTCGGCGTCTCCGCGGCCGACGGACGATCCGCCTCCGACGCGCCCAAGGTCGCCGCGTCGGTCCCCGCGTCGAAGTCGACGCGCACCGCCGCCAGACGCGTCAGCGCCCCGAGTTGGTTCAGCGTTCGGTCGTCTCCCCCGCCTCCCGCGCAGACGCCGCGAAGAGGAAGCCCCCCGAGCGCGAACGACGCGCGTCGTCGCGCGGGCGGTCCCCGGGCGGACAGCACCCCCGGACGGTACGCCCTCGGACAGTTCGCCTTCGTCGCCTGCGCTCCGGCGCCTCCAGCCCCCTCGCCGCCCGCGCTCTCGTCGTCCAGCGGCTCGACGAGCGTCGCCGCGAGCGCCGCCGCGGAAACGGAAACGTTTTTTTCCGCCCCCGCGCCCGCGCCGCTCGCGGGTTCGGCGCCGGGGTCCGCCGTCGGGTCGGACACGAACGCGACGTCGCGAACCTTGGCGTCGAGGCGGTACTCCGCCCCCGCGAGTCGCCACGGTCCCGCACCGGGGTCACACGATGCCTCCCGCGTCCACGCCGCGACGGTTCGCCCGTCGAACGACGCGAACAACCATGCGCCGTCCCCCGAAAACGCCAACGCGTCGCACGTCGCGCGGCGCACGCCCACGCCCCTGTACTCGAGCCGAGGCAAAGCGACGCCCGAGATTCGAACCGTCGGCCCGAGAGTAGAACCGTCGGAACCGTCGGAACCGTTCGCGCGATGGATCGCTTCCCCCCCGGGCCATCGTTCGCCGTCGCTCCACGTCGCTCCGCGCGGCGGCGCCGCCCAAACGTGCGCGTCGCCGTCGGCGCTCACCGCCGCCACCGCCGCGCCGTCGACGCTCGTCGCGACGCGCGCGACGGCGAAATCGCACGAGAGGAGAGGAGTCCGTTCGAGGGGCCGGAGCGTCTGAGAGGAGCGCCGTCGTCGTTCTCGGTCGTTCTCGGGGGATGGCCTTTCCCCCCGCGCGCCCCGCCCCTTCTCGCGGCGGTTCCGGTCGGCGGTTCCGCGATCCAGCGGCGTGAACGGCACGACGGTGAGACCCAGGGACGACGACGACGAAAACGCTTTTTCGCGCGGGGAAGCGCTCGGGTCGCGCGCGAATCGGCTCGCGACGAGGATCGCGGCGCCGCCCGGCGCCAAGGCGACGTGGCGCGCGCCAAGCCGCGCGGACGGATCGTCGCTCGCGAACGAGGCGAGGCGCGCGCGCGCGACGAGATGAGGCTCGGGGGCGGTTTCGTCGTCGTCCGAGGAGGAGAAGCGCCACAGGAGCGCGTCCGTCGCGGCGTCGGAGATTTCGCGAGCGCCTTCCGCGGCGCCGCCGCCTTCGATTTCGCTCGCGGCGAGGACGACAAACGCGGCGCCGCCGCCCGCCGCGCGCGAGCCCTCCGCGGCCGCGACGCCGCGCACGACGCCGTTCGCGAGCCTCGCGCGAAACGCGCACGCGAGCCGGTACGCGTCGAGAGGCGCGGGTGGCGGAGCGGAGGCGGCGCGCGTTTGGTCCGCGGCGGCGGCGCGCGTCGGGTCCGCGACGGGCGGCGCGGATTCCTCGCCGCGCGGTTTCCGGACGTCCCCCCTCGCGTCCCATCCCCTCGACGCTTCGCCGGGCGTTCGTTCCGTCTCCTCCTCCGCGAGGCGCTTCGCCGCCTCCCATTCCGCGGCGTCGTCGAGGCTGTACGCGCCGCGGAGCTGCGAGCTCCCGAGGGCGCGGTAGGACGCGGAGGGGGTCCCGCTCCCGCGGAGAGCGGGCGAGCTCCCGACGAGACGGGGGGCGCCTTCGAAGCCGCCGCCGCTCGACGTCCTCCCGAGGGGTCGCGCCGAGCCGCGCTTCGACGCCGAGCGCGTCGAGCGGCGCGCGGGCGCGGGCGTTCCGCGCGAGCCACCCTCCGACGGCGCGTCCCCGGTTCGCGCGGAGGCGGGCGCGGAGGGTTCCGAGGTCGACGCGGGGGCGTCTTCGTCGTCGTCGTCGCGGGCGTCGTCGAGACGCGCCTCCTCCGAGAGACCGAACGACACGCGCGCGCGCGTGACGCGCGAGGGACCGGGCGACGCCGGGCGCGCCGAGCCGCGGCGCTTCACCCCGGGGGTGCGCGCGGTGGCCTCACGATCGTCCGCGTCGTCGCGCGAGCTCCCGCCCCCGGCGAGCGCCTCCTCCCCGGCCGCGCCCGCGAGGGACCCGGCGTCGCAGATCTCGCGATGCAACTGAGACGCACAGCTGGCGCGCGCCGAGGCCACCGCCGCGAGCGCGTCGCGAAGCGCAGCGGCGTCGCGCGTCGACGCGAGGTCCAAACCGTCGCGCAGAGCCTCGAGGTACGCGGGCCAACGAGGCGACGGCGAGAGCGCTGAAGCCGCCGCCATCGCGACGAGCGCGCCGAGCTCTGACCCCGACTCATCACGTTGGCGCGAGATTTGAACCGGCGGGGCGGAGAACTGAGATGAGCACAATGTCGAAAAATCAGGACCGAGCGATGAGGGGGACGACTGGAGTTGCCTCGACTCCGACGCCGACATCAGTTCGGCATCCGCGGGGCGGCGCGGAATCGTCGCGTCGCCTCTCTCCATTCGGGTCGGTCATTTCGTGCGTCCACCTCGCGGCGCGATGGTGGCGATGCGCAGCGGCGCGAGCAGCGCCCCCATGGCGTCGTCTTCCCGCTCGGACCACGCGACGCTCCTGGCGCATCGTCCCACGAGGGTTCGAGGAGCCTTCGCGCGCTTGCGCGCGCTCCTCGTCCACGGCTTCTTCGGCGAGTGCGCGGCGCACCGCAAGAAGGGCCTGCCTCTCTCGCACAGCGGCATGATGTTCGTGGCGCTCGAGTACCTCACGTTCTCGTACGCGAGCGTGTCCGGCGCATTCCCCGCGCCGAATAATCTCTCCATCTGCGGCTACATGGAGCTCCTCCCCGATTGGGTCTTGTTCCTGTACTGTCACGTCGCCGCCGCGGGCATCGACGCGACGCTCTGGAACGCCGTCGCCTTCGCGCGCCACGAGCCCGCTCCCGTCATCGGCGTCGCGCGAATGCTCCTCTCCCTCGCCTCCGCCCTTTGCCTCCTCGGCTTCAGCGTCATCCCGCGTTGCCTGTGGGCGTGGCACCAGGGGTGCGTCCTGTGGTGGGTCAACGTCGCGAGCGGCGCGATGGCGCTCGCGTGCCTCCGCGACCGCAAGCGCCCGGGCTTCAGCTACGCGCCGTGTGTGCTTTGGGCGGTCGGGGTTTTCTCTTGTAACTACTTTTACTACGGGAGCAGCATGCAGTTCTACGTCGCGGAGGCGACGGGCGTGACGGCTTACATCGCGTGGTGCAGTAACGCGCACCGGACGTGCGAGAGGAACGGGTACGGGATTAAACGGATCTTGGTGCTGGACGGCGTCGCGGGGGCGGCCATCTTAGCCGCGTTCAGGTATAATCAAAGGGTGAACTGCGTCGTCACGGGGGAGTGGAGGTAGGTAAACAGTAGGTATTGGTTGTCGACGAACCATCGCGAGCACCGTGCGGCACTCTGCGCGGCGGCGCCCGTCGCGGTGCTTCGTTGAGAAAAATAAAAAACGATCTCCAGTCGCGCTCGCGTCGCCGGCTTCGACGCGCTCTCCCCCCTCCCCCCCTCCCCCCTCCTCGTCTCACGCCCCGTACAGCCCCCTCTCCTCGATGTACGCCCTCACCGGCGCGCTGAGCGCCTCCTCGAGCACCTCCGGGTCGAACTCGTCCCCCCCGTCCCACTCCCCCGTCCCCCCGCCCCTCCGCCACGCGCCTCTCGCGGCGAGCATCTCCCTCACCGCCGTCGAACTCACCGCCGGATTCGTGTCCGACAGCTCCAACACCCGCGCGTTCGCCCCCAGGGCGCCCCCCGACGAGAGCTCCTCCGCGTCCGTCTCGGACCGGGGGACGACGACGATCGCGCAGTCCCTCCGGAACAGCGCCGAATCTTTCCACTTGTCGTCGGCGAGATCGCGGTACGCGTCCCCGCCCATCACCCACGCGAAATCCATCCCCGGGTGAGCGGCGCGAAGCCAACGCAAGACGTCGTAGGAACCGACGACCGGATCGACACCGTTCGCGTTCGAATCCGAGGGGACGGCGAAGCGCTGAGCGGCGATGGCGGCCTCGACGACGGTCTTCTCCACGTCGATCACGCGAACGTTGTCTCGCGCGTTTTCGTCGCGCTCGTCGCGAAACGCGAGCTCGCACATCGCGCGCCTGTCCTCGTAGGGCGCGAGGTGGCGCTTGGAGGCGTACGCGTGCTTGAACACGGGGAGGATCCACACCTCGTCGAAGAGTTTGGACAGGCGGCGGACGATCGTGGCGTGGCCGCCGAGATTCGTCGGGGGGTTCGCGCTCAGGCCGTACAGCGCGACGCGGCCGCCGAGGCGCGCCCGGGGAGGGCGCGCGTCCGCGGCGCGCGGAGAGCGCGGGGAGGACGCGGGGGTGGCGAAGGCGGGCGAGCTCGCGCCGCTCGCGTCGTTCGCGGGCGGCGAAGACGCGCCGGGCTCGAGCGGTCGGGTCGGTCGATCGCCCTCGACGTCGTCCTTCGACGCCGCGCCGCCCGCGCTCGGGGTCGCGGTGAGGGAACCGTTCGCCGAGGGTCGACCGGCATCCTCCCGGCGGCGACGGCGACGGAGGTTCCTGCGCCGCGCGCGGTCCAGGCGCTCGACGACCGCGCGGAGCACGAGCGCGGCGGTGGTCACGACGCCGGCGCCGTGCGATATCGCGCCCAAGACGCCCATCGAGAGCCGAGCGCCGCGCGACGAGCGAGTGGCGCGATCGGGATGACGAGATCCGACACGAGTCGTGCGCTGCCAAGTCAGCACGACTAAATTTTGTGGCCGGCCCGCCCGCCGGCGAGGCGGGCCGGCCGCCACCGCCCAGGGGAGAGGATGCGCTCGGACCCGCTCGGCATATTTTCAAGATCGCGCGCGGTCGACGCCCGCGCGCGCGTCCGCGTCAGAGCGGTCCGCGCCGCCCACCTCGAGCGCCTCGGGCCATGGCGTCCCGCGTCGCGTCGCTCGCGGACGCGCTCGGCGCGACGCGCGCGCCCTCGGTCGACCGGCCCCGCGGTTCCCGCGCGTCCACCTCGGCGCCGTCCCGCGCGGTTCGCGCCGGGCCCTCTCCTCGTCGTCGCCGCTCGACGCCGACCCGCGCGTCGTCCTCTGGGGACGCCTCCGCGCGCCGCGCGTCCTCGCCCCGCTCGCCCGCGCTCGCTCCGTCCTCCCGCGCACGCGCGGTCGCCCGCGCCGGCCGCGGCGGCGGCACCCCCGGGAGCTGGAACCTCGGCGTCGCGCACTCCGCCGCGAGCGCGGCGGACCAGCGCGCGTACGTCGACCGACTCTTCGCCGCGTACGCGACGCTCGTCGACGCGGCGAGCGAAGGCGACCGCCGCGCCCTCGAGCGCGTCATGGACGCTGCGTACGGCCCCGCCCCGGACGCGTCCACGACGAAGATCCGCGACGCGCAGGTCAGGGCCGCGCTCGAGAGGGCGTGCGAGAACGGCCACGTCGAGGCGTTCGAGTTCCTCCTCGACCGAGGCGCGACGTTCCTCGACGACGCAGCCGCGACGCGCGGCGGGGACGCGCGCGACGACGAGATGTCCTACTCGTCGGCACCCTTGAAAACGAAAAACCCGGCGCGCGGCGTGGACGCCGCCTCGCGTGGCCACGCCGGGGTCCTGGACGCTCTGTTCCGCCGCGAGATGATCCACCCTGAGGCGCGCGACGACCGAGGCCGCACCGCGCTCATGGCGGCGGCGGAACGCGGCGACGCGACGTGCGCGCAGCGGTGCGTGGACGCGGGGTGCGACGTCGACGCGGCGGCGAGCGACGGGGTCACCGCCGCCATGCTCGCGGCCGGGGCGGGGCACGCGGGGTGTTTGAACGTCCTGCGAGCGGCGGGGGCGGACCTGGAGAGGAGGAGGGAGAGCGACGGGATGACCGCCATGGAAATGCACAGGGCGAGGGTCAGGGAGGAAGTCGCGAGGGCGACGTTTCACGAGAGATGACGACGTAGGAACGACGAGAGAAGAAAAAGCGCGGCGGCGGACGAGCTCCGTGTGCTCTACGAGTAGAGCGCGTGTCGTACCGGTGCGACGAACGGTACGATGCGACGGATGGGCCACCGCGGCGCTGCCGGTTTCATCGTTCGCCCCTCCCCGCTTCACCCTCTTCTGTTTTGCGGCGCGGTTCTGCTCTCTCCGTACTTTTTGAACTTTTTCCTGAAGCTCCTCTTCCTCGAGAAGGCCTCCTCCACGGGCCTCCCCGCGTCCTCCGCCTTCCTCACCGCCTTCACCAGCTCCGCGTTCACCGCCGAGAACAGGTTCGTGACCCTCCCGCTCGCGCCGCACCGCGCGGTCCGCCCGATCCTGTGGAGGTACTCCGCCGCGTTCCCGGCGAACTCCGCCTGCACGACGTGCGCCACCCCGGGCACGTCGACGCCGCGCGCCGCGCTGTCCGTGCACACCAACACGTCCACGAACGCCTCCGCGAGCGAGCCGTCGCCGCCCGACTCATGATCGGAAACATCGCCGCCGCCCTCTTCCACACCGCCGCCGCCCGCGGCGAACAGCTCGAGCCGACGCTGGCGGTCGGCGGCGTCCACGGAGGAGTGGAAACTCGCGGCGCGGATCCCGAGCCTCGCGAGCTCCGCCGCCACCGCCTCGCACGCGTCGCCGCTGTTCACAAACACCATCGTCTTCTCGACGCGCCTTCGAGGCGACGCGGACGTCGAAGCGCCCGAACCCGAACCCGAACCCGAACCTTCATCTCGACCTTCGTTCTCCTCCTCCTCGAAATCATCGTCGCACAGTTCGTCGACGTCTATGCCGAGCGCTCGGCCGAGCTCGTCCGCGCGGGTCCGGTCGTCAACCGCGATCCAGGTTTGGCGCACGGAGGCCACCGATCTGTGCAGCCTCCGCCCCTCGACCCACGTCGCGTCCGGGAACCCGTACCGGATCATCGCCCCGGGGGTCTTCTTCCCCGAGCTCATCACCGTCGCCGCGGCGAAGACGTACTGCCGCCGGAACTCGCGACCCGCGCCGACGCCCACCCGCCCCTTACCGCCCAGCGCGGGGCCCGACGTGGAGATGTTTTTTGGTATCGATTTGGACTCTTTTCGCCGCAAGTCGCGGTCGTGTTCGTCGCGCCACGCCCGCGTGTCCGTCGCGGGCGCGCGATCGGCGTCCCCGGTCCATCCTTCCGATTCGGGTTCGATCGTCTCGCGATCCGAAGGGTTTCCTTCGTCGCCGGGGTCCTCGTTTACCGTCACCAGCCCCATCGCGGCGAGCTTCTCCTCGCGGTACAACACGTCGAAGAGCGCCCGGACGGGTTTGAGGTATCCGCCGCCGAGGAGCATGTCCGCCTCGTCGAAGACGACGTGGCGCACCCCCGGCACGGTCGGCGCGAAGTTCCCGCGGCGCCACCCGCCCTCGCTAAACTGGCAGACGTCCTCGACCGCGCGCGCGGGGGTGGCGACGACCACGTCGGGGAGGTTCTGCGCGTTCGGCATCCCGGCGTCGTTCGGCGTCAGGGCGGCGACGGAGAGCAACGGGACGCCGTCGTCGTCGACGAGGCTTCGCGCGACCCTCGCGACCTGTTCCACCAGGGTGGCGTTGGGCGCTAAGATCACGGCGCCGAGGGTGTTCGTGGCGCCGTTCCTGGCGCCGTGGGATAAGAGGTTGCTGAAAACCGGGACGAGGTAGGCGAGGGTCTTGCCGGATCCCGTCTCGGCGGCGACGACGGCGTCGCCGCCGGCGCCGACGACGGGGATGGCGCGCGACTGGAGCCCCGTGCAGCGCGCGAACCCGAGCCGGGCGAGCGCGGAGGTGACCTCCGGGTGAACCGCGGGGGGGCGAAGGTCCGCGAAGAGCGCGCCGGGATCGTCCGAGGTGGCGTCCACGACGGGGGGGGGCGGGGCGCTCGCGGGATCGTCCGCCGAGGGCGCGCGACGCGCGGCGGCGGCGGCGGAGGTGGAGGAGGCGGGTCGGCGCGCGCGCCACGGCGCGCGGTGGGGGAAGGGCGACGGCGACGCGCGCGTCGTGGGGGGGAGGGCGAGGGCTCGCGCCGCGGGCGAGAGGCCGCGGGGAACCGCGGCGGCCGACGGACGCGCCGCGAGGAACCGCGACGCCGCGCCGAACGCGCGACCGAGGCGCGAGACCATCGTCGGGGCGCGGGCGCGCCCGGGGCGAACGCCGCGGGCGCGACGATTCGCCGAGGCGCGCGGCGCGGGTGACGGAGAGCACGGCGCGACCGCGGCGGGGCGCGCGAGCATCAAGCGGGGGCGGCGGGCGGGCGCGAAGAGCGCCGAGCGGATCGAGACGCGACGGCGCGGGCGCGACCTACCGAAGTCGCGAGCGAGGAGAGGGGGCGGCGCGGGAGCGGCGCGGAGGCGACCTGGTAAAGGAGAAGGGAAAACGCCCCGCGTCACGGAAACTGTCGGCGCCGCTCGGGGCGCGAATAAATTCGTCCAGGCGGGCTTTGACAGTGGCTCAAAACTGACGGTTGTCGGTCGCGCGGCGTTCGGCCCCGCAATTTCCGGATCGTTGGGTGTTGCGCCGCGCTCACTTCGCGCCGCGCTCCGCGCGCGCGTCACGGTCCCCGCTCGGCGCGTCCCCGGACCCCTCGCGGCGCCTCGTGCTCGCGCCTTCCGCGTTCGGGGGTTCGATCGCGCCGCGCTCGACCCCCGCGGCGTCCCGGGGGGCACGCGCGGTCGTCCCGGAATCTCGCCGCCCCTCTCTCGGTTCGTTCGGGTCCCGGGGCGGTCGCGATGCCGCCGAGCCTCGGCCGGCTCGCGCCGACGACGAAACGCGACGCGCTCTCGGGCGGCCCCGGTCGGTCCTTGTCGTCCCTCGCGGGCGGCGTCTTCGCGCCGCCCCCGTCCGAGGACTCCCGCGCCGACCTCGCGCGCTGGGTCCACGGCGTCGGATGCAGCGTCGTGTACCTGGTGTTCAGCACCGCGATCATCCTGAGCAACAAGCACATCATCACCGAGACAAACTTCAGCTGTCCGATCACGGTCAGCTCCCTGGGCTCGCTGTTCGGCTGGATCGTCGCCCTGCTCGCGGTCTCCGTCGGCGGCGTCGAGCTCAAGTCGACCCTCACGCTCAGGCAGTGGTTCCTCTACGTCCTCCCCGTCGGCGTGTGCACCGCGTTATCGCTCGCCTTCGCCAACATCGCGTACTTTTACCTCGCGCTGAGCTTCATCCAGATGGTCAAGGCGTTCGCGCCCGTGGTGACGTGCGCGGTCCTCGTCGCGTTCGGCCTGGACCGGTTCGACGCGAACGTCGCGTTGGCGATCGGCGTGATCGTCGCCGGGTGTTTCACCGCGAGCTTCGGGGAGATCCACGCGAGGTCCGCTCAGCTGGGCTTGGGGTGCATGTTGATCTGCGAGATTGCCGAGGCGTTTCGCAGCGCGGGCATGCAGTATCTCCTCGCGAACCGAAGTTTCAGCCTCTTCGACGGGCTGTATTACTTCAGCCCCGCGACGTTGCTGTTCCTGTGCGCTCTGATCTACGCGTTCGAGTGGGACGACCTGAAGGACCCGGAGCATCTGCGCGCGGTGGGCGCGAACCCCGGGGCGTTTCTCGCCGCGAGCTGCCTCGGCTTCTTCGTCAACCTGGCGTCGCTGGCGGTGATCCAATCCGCGGGCTCCCTCACCCTCAAGATCGTCTCTCAGCTCAAGAACCTCGTCGTGATCGTCGCCGCGGTGGTCCTGTACGACGACGTGGTGACGATGCTGGAGCTCGCGGGGTACGTCGTCGCGATGTTCGGGTTCGCCATGTATCAGGAGGCCAAGTGGAAGGGGGCGGAGTTGGCCGACGAGGAGGAACGCGCGCGGTTGGCCCGGGGGACGAAGATGGAGGCGATGACGACGGACGAGGAGGACGCGAGGAGAGGAGGCTTTCATTCTGAAAGGCGGAGGGGGAAACGGGCGTCGGAGGGCGGCGAGGGCGGCGAGTCCGGGCGATCAGGGCGGAGAAGCTCGCGCGGGCGCGGGGCGGATGAGGACGGGGGCGGCGAGTCCGGGCGATCCGAGAGCGATCGCGACGCGTCGTCGCCGTCGTCGGGACACGGGTTCTCCTCGAGCGGGGGGGGGAGCGCCGCCGGGCGCGAGGGGAGGGGGAGGGGGGAGGGGGTGAAGGACCCGCTGCTGGGGCGAGGCGGCAGGCGCGCTGGGGGGCGAGCCGTGGATCTGTGAGGGAGGAGGGAGGGGCATCCTTCGTAGACTAAAAAGAGACCGCGTCCGCGAGCGAGTCCCGCATCGTCAGTTGACCACACCATCACGTTTCATCACGTTTCCAGCACGTGTCATCCCCGGAGGTCGCGCGCGAGCATCCTCTTTTCCCTGCTCGAAAAGGCCGTTCGGGGTCACATCTGACTCAGCAGAGATCTCAGGTTTGCCCTCTCGCCGCCGCTCGGGCGACGGCACTTCCTCGCGCGCGCACTTCTCGAGATGTCGAGCTCCGCGGGGTACCACGAGGTCGCGGGCGGCCCCGACGTCGCGCCGGACGACGAGCCCGGCGCGTTCCGGTCCGCCCCCCGCGCGAAGCGCGACCAGACGCACGCCTGGACCTTCGCGGCGGTTCTTTTCGCGACGTACGCCTGCGGCGTCGCCGCGTGGGCGCGCGCGGGCGCGACGGGCGCCGCCTTCGCGGACGCGGACGCCCTCGCGCTCGCGTCGGCGTGCCCCTCGCCCTCGCCGTCCCCCCCGCGCTCATTCTCCGTGCTGGGCGCGTCCTCGCGCGCGCGCGCCGACGACGACGAATCGCGCGACGTCACCTTCGCGCGCTTCGCGCGTCTCGCCGCCCCGCGGTTGGCGCTCGTCCTCGCCGGCGCGTTCGCGCTCGGCTTCGCGTTCCTGGTCGCGTTCCAGCGACGCGCCGAGGCGCTGTGCTACGCCATCGTCGCCGCGAAGACCGCGCTGGTGGTCGCCGCCTTAGCCCTCGTGGCGTTCGGCGAGGATGGGAGCGCCGTGCCCGGGTGGGCGAGGCCGGCGGCGATCCTCCTCGCGCTGGCGTACGTCTTCGCGATGTACCTCTGGCGCCGCGAGATCCGACTCGTCGCCAAGCTCCTCGCGGTGGCCTCCGCGAGCGTCCGCGAGAACCCTCTGATCGTCGCGGCGGTCCTCGCGGTGAAGTTCGTGGCGTTGTTCGTGCTCGTCCCGGTGTTGGCGTTCGTTCTCGCCGCGCTCCGGAACGGCTCGATCGCCCCGAACCCCGACGCGAGGGTTTCGCGAGACGGCGAGACGTGCGTCGCGCGAGCCGACGACGGCGCCGCCGCGTCGTCTTCGGGATCCGACTCGGTCTCGTGCTGCGTCTTCGAGCTGGACGCGTGGGTCCCCCCGTACGTCGCCCTGGCGCTCTTCTGCCTCCTCTGGTCCGCGCACGTCGCCCAGGAACTCCGCGTGTTTCTGATCGCGGGCACCGTCGGGCGTTGGTACTACGCCCCCCCGGGGACGCGTCTCGGCGCCAGGCGGGGCGTGGCGGCGGCGGCGCGCGACGCGCTCGGCCCTCAGTTCGGCACCGTCGCGCTCGGCGCGCTCGTCCTCTCCGCCGTGGCCCTGGTCCGCGAGCTCGCGCGGAACGCGCGGGAACGAAGCGCCGAGCGGCGGCGGGGAACGCTCGGCGGCGGCGGCGGCGGGGTGGTGACCGTCCTCGCGTGCGCGGCGTCGTGTTGCCTCGAGTGCGTCGCCGCGCTCGTCGCCTTCGTGTCCAAATTCGCGACGATTCGCGCCGCGCTCTCCGGCGAGGCGTTCTGCGACGCCGCGAGGAGCGTCGCGAGGCTCTTCGCGGCGAACGGCATGAGCGCGTACGGCGTGTGGTGGCTGCCGGGGTACCTGCTCTCGGGGGCCATGTTCGTGTTCGCCGCGGCGTACGCGTGGGCGGCGTTTGGGGCGAGCGGCGGGTGGATGCGTCTCCTCGGGCGTTCCGGGTGCGTCTTGGCGCCGAGCGACGAGACGATCGGCGACGAATCCATCGGCGCGTTCGCGGCGGGCGTCGGCGTCTGCGCGTTCCTCGTCGCGTTCGCGACGCTTCAGTTCTGCGCGAGGGTTCTCCTGGACGCCGTGGACGCGGCGTTCGTGTGCTACGTCCAGGACCGAGACGCGGCGGCGCGGGACGGCGGAGAGACGGGGGTAGGAGGCGGATTCTTCGGCAAGCCCGAGCACGCGCGCGCGTTCGAGGAGGTGTTCGCGGCGACGCGGCGGAACGCGAGCGAGGGCGGCGGAGAGACGGGCGCCGTCGTGCGCGGGCCGGACGGGGGGATCGCGTACGCAGCGCCGAGCGCGCCGATCGCGCCGGAGGAGGCCGCGTGAACGACGAGGAACCGACCGAACGGGAGCGCGTTGTTGTACTTTGTAAAACGTGATGAGCGCGTTCGCTGCTGGACGTGCAGTCTACTCAACGACGCCGTCGTGTTTTTGTCCGCGGCCCGGCGTGAACGCCTTCGACCGTCTCTCGCGCGGCGCGCACGGTCTCGGTCGCGCGGGCGCGTGCTCGGCGCTCGAGCTTCGCGCGCGATGGCGCCGAAGAAGGCGGCGGCGGAGCCCGAGCCGGACGCTGACGCGTCGGCCCCCGCGGAGGTGCGCGCCCGTTTTGGCGCTTCGCCGTCGTCACTCATCCCGCGACGACGATGAGGCTGCTCGTCGCGACGACGCCGCGCGCGTCTCGCGAATCGACGCGCCCCCCGCCGTTCGTCTCCCGTTCTCACCCAGATATCTCCCTCGCTCGCGTCCCCCCCCTCCCGTCCTCAGCCCTCCGCCGGGGACGCGTGGTTCGAGCGTAAGATGCGCCAGCGCGACGCGCGCGTCGCCGCCTCCGCGCGCGCCTCGGTCGCGGCGAAGGCCGGGGACGATTCTCGCCGCGCGCTCGCGGCGAACAAGGCGGACCTCCGCGCTCGCGAGCTGCGGTGGCACGTCGCGCGCGTCGCGGACCTCCGCGCGCGCATCGACGCGACCCTTCGCCCGCGCTTCGCGCGTCGCGAGCGCCTCGACCCCGGCCGGAGGCACCTCGCGCAGCACGCCCCGCGACGCGTCTTCGTGTCGTACGCGTGCCATCCCCCGTCCTCCTTCGAGGAACGCGCTTTTCTTCGCGCCCTCGTCGCGGGCTCGGAGACGATCGCGCGCGCGAGGAGGGGCGACGCCTCGCTCAAGTCTCCGGTGTGGCTCGACCGCGTGGATTGCCCCGCGTCCGACCTCGGCGACGACACCGCGCGCGGCCTCTGGCGCGCGGAGGCGGCGTTCGCCGCCGACGCGATCGTCATCCTCCTCTCCCCCGCGTACGAGCGGTGCGACCAGTGCGCGTTGGAGCGCCGAATCCTAGCCCTGCGCCGCGCCCCGATCGCGTACGGCGGAGACGACACCCCGCCGCTTGTGGTCGTCGTCGACGCCACGCCCGGGTCGAGGGTCGGCCCGGCGCTCGCCGACGGAACCAGGGGCGCGTTCGCGGTGGCCGGGCTGGTAGAGCCGGACGCCGACGTCGCCGAGTCGCCGGTTCGAGTCCCGTTCGACCCGTCCGACGCCGCCGCGCCGGCCGAGGCGGGGGAGGATGGAGACATAGACGGAGCGAGAAAAGGTGGAGCGATGAGCGGCGCGGCGGTGAAAGAGAGGATGGATCGAGCCTCGCGTCGACTCCGCGAGGAGATCGGGACGACGTGCGCGTCGGTGGTGGCGGCGCTGAACGCGGGGGGCTTCGGGACGCTCGTTGACGACGGCGGACTCGGCGCGGCGGCATTCGACGGCGACCACGGGTTCGAGGCGGAGGACGCTCGCGACCTCGACGCGACGGCGCGTCGGATGAACGCCGTCGCGACGATGAACGCCGGGAATCGCGGGAGCGTGACGCGGGGGAACGCGGGTAGTGTTCCTCTCGCGGCTTCGGGTTCTTCGAAGAAGCCGAACGCTCGGTCGGTGGCGGCTTCGGTGGCGGCGATGGGCGGCGGGTGGCGAACCGTCGCGCCGACGGCGTGGACGCACGCCGAGCTCGACGCGTTTTTCCGCGCGACGCTTGGGGGGCTCGTCGCGCCGTACCTCCCCGCGCTCAGGCGCGAGAAGGTGGACGGGTGGGCGTTTGAGGGCGCGGACGCGAACGCGCTCGAGAACCGGCTCGGCGTCGGGAACGCCAGGCACGCGGCGAGGCTCCTCGAGGCGTTCGCCGACGCCTCCGCGAGCTGGCGACGAAAACAGATCGCGGCGGAGGGTTTCGTCTCGGCGCGCTCGTCGTCGGAGGCGTTCGGGGCGTCGGGTGGACTCGTGAAGGGTGGACCTCCGACGGCGCTCTCGGACGCGTGCTCGAGGGTGTTTTTCGAGGCGGACGGCGATTCAAACGGGTTCTTGGACCGGTGGGAGATGCGGCGGGCGCTCGCGAAGCACGCGGCAGCGCTCGGGCTGGACCCCCGCGGCGTTCGCGTCGCGACGGAGGACGCCGACGACGGAGGCGTCGGGCGGATCGGGCGCGAAGCCTTCGCCGAAGCCGTCGTCAAGGCGCGAACGTACGCCGCCGCGGCGCCGGCGGAGGAAAAAGTTCTTCGGCGCGAACCCCGCGAGGAGGCTCCGACCGGCGCGGAGGGGGCGTCGCCTTCGCGCGGAGGGGGCGGCCCGGGTCCGTTTCTCGCCGCGCCGTCGTCGTCCCTCCTGGACCCCCCCCCTCCTCTGCGTTTCGGGCTTCGCGCGGACGAGCTCGCCGCGTTGCTTCGCCGCGTCCTCGTCGACGACTCCGCGTCGGACGCCGAGCTCGACCCCGAGGAGATGCGGTCGCGGCTCTCGGCGAGCGCCGACTTCGGCGCGTGCGACGCGGAAATCGCCGACGTCGTGGAGACGTTCGCGCGCGAGGTTCGGAACCGATGCAGGGTCCTCCGCGACGGGCGCGACGCGCGGCTTCTGCCGGTGGCGGAGTTCGTTCGAACGTCGTTCGAGCGGTTCGGGGGCTCGACCCCGGAGACGACGCGTTCGAACAAGACGCTCACCCCGCACGCGCGTCGGCGATCGGCGCTTCGATCGCTCGACGCGTTGGCGGCGACGCTCGACGCGCAGTGCGCGACGCGCTCGAACCGCTCCAGCACGATGTCCTTCGCCGCCGCCGCGGACGCTCTGTGCCGCCTCGGCGCCGATCGCGGCGTCGGCGTCTCCCGCGCGGACGTGTGCGCGTGCCTGGTGGCGGCGCCCGAGTCGCCGCTCGCGCCCGGGCGCGTGTCTACGCGCGCGTTCGCTCGAAGCGCCGCCGAGACGCTCTGGCGCCGGTTGGACCCGCGCACCAGGCGCGACCGCGAACGCGCCGTCGCCGAAGCCGTCGCGAGGAACGAGTGGCCCGAGCCGAACGCGCCTGAGTCGCGGTACGTTCGCGCGGCGATCGAATCCGCGCTCAGGGCGCGGGATCCCGCGCGGACGGGCGCGGTGACGCGACGCGACGGCGTGGACGCGCTCGACGCCGCGTGTAAAGGCGAAGGAACGGGAACCGCCCGCGGAGACGGAGCGTTCGGGGGGTACTTCTCCGAAGCCGTCGCGCGCGGGCTCAAGACGGCGTTTCTGTTTCCGAAGACGAACCGCGAGGAAGGCTCGTTCGACGCGTGGGACGAGAGCCTCTCGGGGGCTGGCGGAGATTCCTTCTTCGAGCGTTTTGAGCGTTTTTCGACGCGCCGAGGCCCGCTCCGGATTCGGGCCCCACCCGTCGCGAACGAAACGACCCCCCGGGAGAGCGAAGGTGGCTTCTCGACGAGGAACGCTCCGAATACCACTAAGGACGACCCCGCTCGGACCCCCAGCCTCGCGGTGGACTTGTCGGAGGATTTGTTGGACGCTTTAGTCGGCGTCGCGGCGGACGCCGAGCTCGAGCGGCGGACGCGGGGCGCCGTCCGCGAGAGGGACGCGCGCGTCGCGGCGGAGGCGGCGGCGCGGAGGGCGCACGCCGAGCGCGAATCGTTGGCGTCGGCGGCGCGTTTCGCGGAGGCGGAGGCGCGCGCGGAGGCGTTGGCGCGCGAGGAGCGGCGCGGGCGCCTCGACGCGATCGCCGAGATGCCCTCGAGCGCGGAGGCTTTGCGAGCCGCGATTGAGCTCGTGGACGCGTTCGTCCCGAATACGTCGCGTCGAGCGGTTCCTTCGACGAGCGGTTCGGGCGTCTCGGCGCCGCCCCGCGTCGTCGTCTCGGCTTGGGTGTTTCGCGAGGGGTCCTCTGACGTCGCGCGGACGCTCGCCGTCGTCGACTCGACGCGTCCCGATCGCGTCGGGCGGATCCTCCGCGCGTGGGAGGGGGACGCTCTTTGGCCGTGCGTCGGTCTGAGACGGGTCGACCTCGCGGACGTCGTCGCCGAGCGTCGGGCGCGGCGAGAGGAGGCGGCGAAGCGCGCGAGGGAACGCGAGGAGGCGGGGGACGACGCGACTCCGGAGGCGTCGAAGGGTACTTCGGAGACGACTTCGGAGACGCCTTCGAAGACGCCTTCGAAGACTCGGCCGGTCGCGGGCGTTGCCGCGGAGGCGTTCGACGCGCGAACCGGGACGGCGACGTTCGCGGCGCCGTTCGGGGGGGAGGCGTCGGCGCGCGAGGCGTCGGCGTCTGAGGAGGGACCGACGGCGCTCTTTTCTTCCGAGGACGCGTCGCGCGGGTTCCTCGCCGTCGAGGCTGAGGTGGGCGGCGGCGCGGGCGCGGGCGCGGGCGGGTCCGAGGAGGGGTTCGTCTTCGACGACGCGGAGAAGGCGCTCGTCGTCGCGGCGGCGGGCTCGGCGTCGGCGGCGCTGGCTCGGCTTGGGGAGGCGCGGGCGCGGGAGAGGCGGGAGCTCGTGGGCGAGGCCGCGCGCGCGTTCGAGGCGGACGAGGCGGCGCGCGAGGCGAGGAGGGTCGGGGCGCTGGAGGCGCTGGAGGAGAGGAGGGCGGCGGCGGCGTCGGAGCAGTGACGAGAGAAGGAGGCGGCGAGGACGGAGACGGATGTATGACGGCGCGCGACGCGACCACTTATCATACGGGTACCAGTAGGTCGTCGCGATGAAAATCAGTCGTCGCGCGCCGCTGATCGTTGCTCTTGTGCGTCATATCGAGTCAACGGCGCGCGTGAGACTGGCGGTGTTTGGGTGCCGTCCCCCACGCTTCGCCCCTCGGGTCTCTCACTTCTCCGAGGCGCGGACCGCGCGGAGGGGGCGCGGCCACGCCTGCTCCGCGTCTCGCCTCGCGCCTCCCGCCGGGCGCCGCTTCGCTCGCGGTCGCCTCGCCTCGCCTCGGCGCGCGCGCGCGATGGCGGCCGTTTATTTCTCCAACCAGATCGCGGGCCCTGGCTCCCCCCCCGCGCTCCTCGCGTGGAGCACGCACGCGACGAGCAAGAAGGACCCCGGGAACGGCTCCCCCCTCGTCGCGGTCGCGTTCGAGAGCGGTGCCGTGGGCGTCTACGCGGAGGACGGCGAGCCCGCGGACGCGCGCGCGCCGCTCGCGATCGCGGGCGACCGCGGCGTGCGCCCCGCGTGCCTCGCGTGGCATCCCTCCCTCCCGGTCCTCGCCGCGGGGTTCGAGGACGGGAAGGTTCGCGTGTGGTCGCTCCGCGAGCGCCGCGCCGCGGAGGAGGCGGAGACCCACTACGGCCGCGCCGTGACGTGCGCGGCGTGGAGCGCGGACGGCCGCAGGCTCGTCACCGGGGACGCGCGCGGGCGCGTTGCGGTGTGGCGCCTGGACCCGTCGAGGCACAGGCCGACGCCGGTGGCGCGCGTGGAAGATTTCGCCCCCGACGACGGCGCGAAGATCACCCACGTCGTCGTGCCGCCGCAGGAGGACGCCCTGCGGAGCGGCGCGGACGCGTCTTCGGGCGCCGCCTCGGGACCCAAGTCCGGCGCCGCGAAGAGACGCGTCCTCGCGAAGGCGTCTCCCGCCTCCGACGCCTTCGACGCCTCGGACGACGCCTCCGGAGAATCGGCTCCATTTTTCTTTTACTACGCCGCCTCCGTCGGCGCCGACCGAGGCGTCGCGTTCCGCGCGGACGACCGCGGGGAGAGCGCCGCGCTCTTCGAGCGCGCCTCCCCCTTCGCCGCGTTCCTCCACCGCGACGGTCGAGGCGACCTCGTCACGATCGGCGTCGACGCCGTCTTATCGTCGCACGCGTACGACCCGGGGGAAGGCGGCGGCGAAAAAGACGCCGGGGGACGAACGAGACGCGCGGGCGCGTGGCGCCCTTCCGTCGAGTTCAAGCTCCCGTCCGAGGGCGACGCCAAGGCGACGTGGGCGGGCCGAGACGCGTTGGCGGTGACGAACGAACGCGACCCGAGCTGTTCCGTGCGCGTGTTCGACCTCCGGAGCGGGGAGAACTACGCCCTCTCGGCGAAGGAGGATCCCGCGAACGCCGCCGCCGACGATTCGGATTCGCGGCAGGGGCGGCGGCTCGCGTGCGTCGCGTACGACGCCGACAGCACGACGCTCGCGTGCGGCCGGAGGGACGGTCGCGTGGTTCTCTTCCGCCGAACCGACGCGGAGGACGAACCCCCGAAGAAGAAGGGACGAACCCCCGGCGCCGACGCGTCTTCGGATTCCGACGCCGACTCTTCTTCCGCGGACGGGGATTCGGCCGAGGGGGATTCGCCGGGGGGCCCCGCGTCCTGGACTCGGCACGCGGTCGTCGACTTGGACGCGCGCGGGCTCGGGGGGTCGCGCTTGGCCTCGGTCTCGTTCGGCCCGCGCGGGCGCGTGCTCGGCGCGGCGACGACGCGCGGCGGGAGCGCGGCGGACGCGTCGGCCCCGGCGGCGGCGTACGTCTGCGTCCGCGCGCGGCGCTCGGATAAGGTTCGCGACGGCGTCTCCGTCGCGCAGACGGCGTCCGACGTGCTCATCGCGGAGTCCATCGACGGCGCGTACCCCCCCGCGCGGATCGTCCGCGACCAGATCATCACCGGCGCGGACGTCAGCGGCGACCGCGTGTTGGTTTGGAACTCGCGCGAGGCGGAGGTTTTGGTTCGATCCGTGGACGGGCGGCGGGTTTCGTACCGCACCGTCGCGCGGTTCGACGCCGGCGCGGGGGGCGCCTCGGGCGCGCTCGCGATTCTCGGCGAGCACGTGTTCCGCGCGGGGAAGAACCACGCGAGCTTGGAGATTCTGAGCGCCGCGGACGGTCGGGTCGTCGGCGCCGTTCCGCACGACCACCAGAGCCTCGGGCGCGTCGAGCGCCTCGACGCGGCGAACGACGCGCTGGCGTTGACGACGTCCGGCGGCGCGATGCGGCTCTTCCGAGTCTCGGGCGACGCCGCGGCGAGCGGCGGTTCGATTCTCAAGGCTCTTGGGCCTCCCGCCGGCGTTCGCGTCCTCGGCGCGGGCGACCGCGGGCCCGCGGGGCTCCCCCTGGACGTCGCCATCGCGGAGGCCCGCGTGAACGCCGACGGCTCGACGGCGGCTTTGGTGTTCGAGACGCCCGGGAGCGGGCGCGGGTGCGGCGTCCTCGCGGCGTACGACGTCGCCAAGGACAGGTGGGCGACGTTCGATTTCGAACGACGGCTCGGGAGGGTTCCGGAGAGGCTCGCGTGGGACGCGGACGCGCCGAGTTTGCTCGGCGTGCAGACTCGGAGGGGAAGGCGAACCCTTCGCGACGACTTCGAGGGCGCGGGGGACGGCTTCGAGGGTGAGGCGAGGAGGGAGGGCTCGGGCGCGTCGTGCGTGGTGTACACGCTCTTCGCGGGGACGTCGGCGGCGGCGGAGGGAAGCTCGGGAAGCTCGGGAAGCTCGGACCCGTCCGCGGCGGAAGAGGCGTCGTCGTCCCCCGGCGGGGCTTGGCTCTCTCTGCAGGAGACGCACCCAGTCCCCGCGGGTTTCGATGCGTTGCTCGGCGTGAAGGTGCCTTCGCTGTTCGTCCGCTCCGTCGCTCCGTCGTCCGACTCCGGCGGCGCGTGCTTCGGCGTCACCATGCGTGATTTTTTGGGTATGGAGCGCGCGTCCCCGGACGTCCTGGCCGCTCTGCTCGGGTTCAACCGCCTCTTAGCCTCCGGTGACGCGGACGCGGCGTTCGACGCGGTCAGGCACGTGGACGACCCCGCGGTTTGGGAGTGCATGACGCACGTGTGCATCAAGACGAAGCGCCTGGACGCGGCGGAGCGGTGTTTGACCAACGTCGGCCGCGCGCGCGGCGCGAGGGCGGCGCGGGAGGCGAAAACGGAGCCCGAGCCGGACGCCCGCGTCGCCGCCGTCGCCACGCACATGGGCCTCGTCGAAGAGGCCGAGCGCCTGTACCGCGGCTGCGAGCGGTTTGACCTTCTCAACAAGCTGTACCGGAGCTCCGGGCGGTGGCGCGAGGCGGTGGAGGTGGCGAAGACGCGAGACCGCATCCACCTCAAGACGACGCACCACGCGCGCGGGAAACACCTCGAGTCCCTCGGCGACGTCCGAGGCGCCGTCAAGGCGTACGAGCTGAGCGGCCGAGGCGCCGCCGAGATTCCGCGAATGCTTCACACGCGCGGGATGCTGAGCGAGCTCGAGCGGTACGTCGCCGCGAACCAGGGGGATCGGCGGCTGACCAAGTGGTGGGCGCGGTACCGAGAGTCCGTCGGGGACGGCGACGCGGCGCTGCGTTGGTATCGCGTCGCGGGCGACGTGCTGAGCTCGGTTCGCGCGTACTGCGCCCGGGGCGACGTGGACCTGGCCGCGGACCTCGTGGCGGAATCCAACGACCCCGCGGCGGCGTTCCACCTCGCGCGGACGATGGAGGCGAGCGGGGAGGTCGGGGAGGCGATTCGGCTGTTCGGGGTGGCGGGGAGGCACGGCCACGCCGCGCGCCTGGCGCGCGCCGAGGGCATGGACGCCGAGCTCATGGCGCTTAGCCTCAAATCCCCGCCGGAGACGATGCGGCGGAGCGCGGCGTACTTCCTCGAGCGGGGCGAGCCGGAGAAGGCCGCCGCGCTGCTGCACAAGGCGGGGGACGTGAACCGCGTGGTGGAGCTCTGCTTCGAGAAGCGACTGTTCGAGCCGCTGGGGGTCATCGTCGACGCCGTCGCCAAGAGAGCCAAGGAGGCGAGGGACGCCGAGCGAAGACGAAAGAAGACGAACACGCACGCGAAGACGCGAGAAGACGACGCGGAGGGCGCCGGGGAACGCTCGGCGCGCGAAAACGTCGAGGAGGTGCACCCCGAGCTCGTGGACCGGTGCGCGTCTTGGTTCATGAGCGAGGGGCGGTACGACGAGGCGGTGAGCCTTTGCGTGGCGAGCGGTCGGCGCGAGGAGGCGCTGACGCTCGTGACGCGACACGACGTGCGACTCACGGAGGACGTCGCCGAGGCGTTGACCCCCGAGCGGGACGACCCGGAGGTGGACGAGGAGACGCGCGTGGCGGTCCTTCTCGCCATCGCCAAGTGCGCGAAGAACCAGGGGTCGTACCACCTGGCGTGTAAGAAGTACACGCAGGCTGGGGATAAGACGCGCGCGATGCGGGCGCTGCTCAAATCCGGAGACACCGAGAAGATCGTTTTCTTCGCGGGGGTGTCGCGAAACAAGGAGGTGTACGTCGCCGCCGCCAACTACCTCCAGACGCTGGACTGGCGCGGGGACGCGGACGTGGTGAAGCACGTCGTGAGCTTCTACACAAAGGCCAAGGCGTTCGAGAATCTCGCGCACTTTTACGACGCGTGCGCGCAGTCGGAGATTGACGAGTACAGGGACTACGACAAAGCCTCCCAAGCGCTCGAGGAGGCCGCCAAGGCGCGCGAGAAGGCGCTCAAGCAAGCGTCGAGCGACGATCCGGCGGCGGCGGCGCGGATGGAGACGGCGCTCGCGGAGCTCAAGTCGAGAGCGCGATCGGTCGCGACGTTCCGTCGCGCCAGAGACTCGCTCGCGAAGGACGCCGACGAGGCCACCGCCGTCGCGCGGACGCTCCTGGACGATCCGATCGCGTGCGCCTCGGAGGGCGGGTTGGGCGTTCGCGCGGGGGACGTGTACGCGATGCTCATCGAGCACAGGTTCGGCGTCGAGCGCGACGCGAGGACGGCGAGGGCGCTTCTGGACGAGATGCGGCGGCGCGGCGTCCCGGTCGGGCCCTACGTCGAGCCGGACCTTCTCGCCGCCGTCGAAAAAGACGTGAGCGGAGGCGCGAGCCTCGGCGCGCGCGGAGAGTCACGCCGCCGAGCGCTCGAGGACGACGTCGACGACGACGCGCCGTACGTCCCGGGAGGGCGGGGGGGCGAGAGCGGCGACGAGGGCGCGTTCGAGGAGGAGGAGTTTGACGAGAGCGACGACGGTCCGGGGGGGTTGCCGTAGGGACCACCATCCCGGGGGGTCGGCGTGGCGCCTCGCGCGTGCGGAGGGAGGGCGACCGGTCGGGGGCGCGGGGCGCGGGAGCGTCGGGGGTTCCACTCGGAGCGTCTCAACTTTTTCAAAACGCATCAAAACGAAGGGCGCGCGCGAAGGATTTTTTTCATCCGCGAAGGCGCGGTCGTGAAAAAAACAAACCTCCCCGCGCAATCTTCCGCGCCGCTCCGTCGCTCCCCGCCGCGCCCGGCGGCGGAACTTTCCCATCACCCGCCACACACCCCGCCGCCGCCTAGACTAATGTAAGGACACGTGTCTTTTAACAAGCGCGCGCGATACTCGTACGCATCGCCGCGATGGTTAAGTGAGCGGTGTTCTTCGCTTTAGTTGCCGACGGAGCCGAGGGCGTCGAGCGCGCCGAGCCCGTTCTTCGCCGCCTGGGAGGCGACGCCGAGCATGCCGACCATCGCGAGGCGGCCGTGCTTGAGCTCGGCCGTCTTGAGCTTGAAGACCGCCTCGGCGTCGCCGTTGGCGTAGCCGAGGGGGTCGAAGTAGCCGCCGGGGTAGCAGCGCTTGTCAGAGTCAAGCTCTGTCGAGCGAGAGGGGGGGGAAGGCGGGCGCGGGGGGGAGGAGAGGTGAGCGAGATGAGCGCATGCGCGGGCGGCTCGCGGCGGGAGGCGGATCGCGCGGAATCCGACGGGAATCTGGCGCGCTGCCAAGTGGCCGGCGGGGAAAAAACCAACAATGCGCGGGTTCGGGTGGGGTTCCGGGGACGCACCGGCGGAGCGCTTCACCTCGACGAAGCCCATGGCGAGGACCTCGATCCACACGATGGTGGTGAGGGGGATGTTGATGTCGAAGCCGAGGTAGGAGGGCTGCTCCGCCATCACCTTGCCGGCGTCGGCCCAGGAGATGCCGGTGGAGGACTCGGCGGCGATGACGCCGACGAGGCCGAGCATCGCCCAGCGGGAGTGCTGGAGCTCGCACTCGCGGAAGCGGACGATGTCGAACGCCTCGTTGAAGGGCTGAGAGTGAGCCGGGGACGAGGGTGGGAATGTCAGCGATGGGAGCTCGCGCGCGGGCGCCTCTCGAGGGTCGTCGCCGGTGAAGAGGCGCGCGGAAGCCCGGGACCGCGACGAACGACGAACGCGGCCGTCTCCCGAAACAAAACCACGCGGTCGTCGCGCGAGATATCGGAACATCGCGCGAGGCGATCGGTGGAGCGGCCGCGCGTAACGTGAACGAGCGCGCGATGCCCCACGGGCGCGGTTCGCCGCGAACAGTTCCCGAAACGAGGGAACGATGCGAATCGAGATCCGCGTCGGCACGGGGCGGTCGGAAAGTTCATCGCGGGTCGCGCGCGCGCTCGACGGGGGCGCGCGAAGATTTTCTTCCCCGCTACGAAGACGTACCACGATGGTGCGCTCGGTGGGCGCGTTGTCCACCTTCTTGAGCTTGCCGATGACGTTACCGGAAGGGTTGACCGCCGCGGAGCCGTCGAGGGAGTCGAGGTCGAACTGGAGGTACTCCGTGGGGCTGGAGAGGCCCCAGGGGTCGAAGCCGGCGTCGCCGGGGAGGGTCCCGTCGAGGTACGCGGGGGGCTCGGGGTTGGACTCCCAGCCGTTCCACAGGGTGCGGTTGGGGCCGATGTTGCCGGAGCGCTTGCCGCCGGCGGCCGCGCGCTTGGGCGCGGGCGCCTTCTTGGCGGGCGCCTTCTTGGCGGGCGCCTTCTTGGCGGGCGCCGCCTTCTTGAAGACGGCGTTGACGTTGAGGGAAGCGACGGCAGCCATGGTTACGGACTGTGGTGTGTGCAGGAATGAACGTCGGGATCGCGCCCCACGAGCGCTCCTCGCGCACCGAACGCGCAGCGAAAATCGATCCGCCTCGTCGCAGCCAATGAGATTTCAGCATCGCGAAATCGCATCCTGACGCGCGGGGCGGGAACGGCAAACGCCGCGAACCCGGAAACGAGGGTCTAAAATTCGCCGATCGCTCGGACGACGCCCGCCCGCTCCGCGGCGCGCGAGAAAAAACCGTCGCGCGCGGAGCGCTCGGGAAGCGCGCCTCCTCGCCACACCGAGGACGGTGCCGAGAGACGCGCCGGGCCACTCGGGATCGCGCGCGTCGTCGCCCCACTCCCTCGCGCGACTTCGCCCCTCCGGTCCCGCAGCCTCGACCGAATCCGATGCAGAGCGTCGTTGCGACGCGCACCACCGCCGCTCCCCGCGCGCGCCTCTGCCTCGACGCGCGCGCGCGCGCGCGCGCCGCGCCCCGCGCGGCCGTTCGCGCGGCCGCGTCCAACACCGAGAACGCGCGGTTCGCGCTGCTCTTCGACTGCGACGGCGTCATCGTCGAGACGGGTGCGCGCGTGACCGGGCCGCGATCGCATCGAATGCCCTGATCCCCTCGCGCGCGTCGTCGCGACCGTGCCGGAGCGTGACGCGCCGCGCGAGCGACGCGCCGCGACCCGCACCTCGGCGCCTGCGACGGCGTGCTTCGTCTTTTTATCCACTCGCGTGACTCACCTCTTTCGGAACGGCTCGGCACCTCTCTCCCCTTTCTCGCGATCCTCTCCGGTTCGCCGCGCAGAGGAACTCCACCGCCGCGCGTACAACGCCTCCTTCGAGCACTTCGGTCTCGGGATCGACGGCGCCGCGGTCGATTGGTCCGTGGAGTACTACGACATCCTCGCCAACACCGTCGGCGGCGGCAAGCCCAAGATGAAGTACCACTTCGGCGAGAACGGGTGGCCGAGCAGCTCTGCGCTCTGCGACGGCAAAGTTCCCGACTCGGAGGCGGAACAGAACGAGATGGTGGACGCTCTCCAGGATAAGAAGACGGAGTTCTACAAGGAGATCGTCGAGACCACCGCGACCGCGCGCCCGGGCGTCCTGCGGCTGATGGACGAGGCGATCGCTGATTCGTCCGTCGCGGTGGGCATCTGCTCGGCGGCGACGAAAGCCGGGTTCGAGAAAGTCGTCAACTCCGTCGTCGGCGCCGAGCGTCTGAGTAAGATGGACGTCATCATGGCCGGCGACGACGTGACGCGGAAGAAGCCGGACCCGCTCATCTACAACCTCGCGAGGGAAAAGGTCGGCTTGCCCGCGTCGAAGTGCGTCGTCATCGAGGACTCGTTGGTCGGGCTCCGCGCGGCGCTCGGCGCGGACATGCCGTGCATCGTCACGCCGTGCCCGAGCTCGGACGTCCCGGACTTCAAAGCCGAAGGCGCCAAGGCGGTGATGGACGACAGGAGGGGCCTCGGGGACGGGGACGAGATCGTCGTGACCCTCGAGAAGCTGTTTCCGGCCGGCGCGGACGCGCCCAGCTTCGACGAGTTCTGAGGAGTCTGAACGTCGGTCGAGGGGGTGGGAGTCCAACACGAGAGAAGGGGCGGTCGACTGTACCGCGGGCGGCGCGCGGGTGTCGCAAGACGCGCCACCTCAGACCCTGGTTTGTGGAGAGTATTCGCGGGGGAGCGACGCCGATACTTTTAGCTACCGATCCGGGTACGTGGTCTAAAATACTTTCGAGAGTAATCGGGAAACACGAAGGTACTCGTAGTCTTGATTGACTCTAGCTAGATAATCGCACGGATGACGTCTGAGCATCGTGGGCCCATAGACCAGAATTTGTCCAGGTGTTACAAGGGTACGATGTAGAACGGTGAGTCGAAACTCGTCTGCAAGAAACGAGTTTTTTACGTAGTAGTTAGCTCGTACACAAAGCTCGCCGACGGCCCTCCGATCGTCACAACACGCCGACGCCCCCACGCACATCGGGTGGGTGAACGTCCAGGCATCGTCGCATCGACATTCGAGCCGGCCCTCCGTCGCCTCTGTCGTTCACTGCGGCCTGCCGTCCACCGGCGTTCACCTGATATCTTCGGGAGCTTCGTCGTAGCTTTTCAGCACCAAAAACAGCGATGCCCGCTCTCCGCGTTCCCAGCGAGACGCAGCCTCTTCTGGCTCGCAAGACCGAAAAGCGCGTCTTCGCCACCTCGCGCAGCACGCTCGGCGTCGTCGCCGCGGCCGCGTGCGGCGTCGTGGGCCTCGCCGCGCTCCAGCGCGGCGGCCACGCCGTCCCTTTCCTC
>MDSW01187341.1_pt1 | contig 35639 bp, 50 predicted proteins | sample 811171 | NCBI WGS metagenome assembly MDSW01 (sample SAMN05326641, study PRJNA326480) | marine metagenome | isolation source: seawater | place: Atlantic Ocean: North West | collected 2012 | reverse complement strand
TGACCAAACTGCTAAATTTGCAAGTTGCCCATGAAAATCTTGACCATTTGTAACACTTCCGTTATTAAAATAAGCACTTATTAAAACATCTCTATCTGATTTATTTAAAGTAGAATCATCTCCTCCTGTGGTTGTTGTGCCTTCTGCTATACCATTTCTATACGCAGTCATTGTAGAACCATCATGCGTAAAAGCATAGTGATTCCATACATTGGCAGATTCAGAGGTAGTATTTGCAACTATTTTTTGACCTTGACTTGCACTATTATATTGAACAAATTTTGTAACACCACCTTCAAAAATTACTCTCCACTCTCTTTTAGATGATGTTCCTTCGTCATACTTATTTATAAAACCATAAATCCCACCACTAACACTATAAAATTTTGCCCAAAAAGAAACAGTATAATTATCAAATGATAAATTATCACTATCTGGTATTTGTACATATTCTGTACCATCAAACTCTGTTGAACCTTCTGATGGGAACTTTAGCGTGTCTGACTTATTTGATTTGAAGTCGAGGTATAGTTTAAGGTTATCCTTAACAAAGGTTAAAAGGGATGCACCACCCTTAACTAAAGATGAGCCTAATCCTAGAGCCATACTAGCCTAAATAGCAAATGCAAAGACCAGTTGCTAGCGTAACAGCAGACCAGTTACCAAAAATAGTTACTCCTTGAGGAAAAGTATCTGAACTTGTAACTGAATTACCGTGCGTGCTAGTACCTGTACCAGTCATTATAGCAGAGGATTGAGTCATTGTTGTGAATGTGCAATCTTCTAGCATAGTAATAGCAACAACTTTGCTAGCACCTAAGCTAGAAACTGATTCTCCATCGTCTAATAATGCAGAACCTGATTGACCGAGTGATACATTGCCAGCTTCTTTTACTGTAAATGCACCTGATTCTGGAAGGTCTATAGCCATATATATTCTCCTTTTTTTGTAAAGTGTGTCTTACCGCTCGAGAAAACTAACATGGACACATCTTTGATTATGTTTTAATTTATATAAATTTTTTATGGCGTGCTAGCATTTTCTAGCATAGATTTATTATAACTTAAATTTCTAATACTATCAATACTTGTGTCCATTAATTCAGATATACTTTTAAAACTACCATCACTTGTTTCGTATTTTAAAACTCCGTATATATCTTTATATAAATTAAAAATTTGATTTCTTTTTTCTTGCTGTAAGTCATAATACTCTTCAGTATCAATATAAGCTTCTGCTGTAAGTCTTGATATTTTTAAACTTTTTTTGAATTTTTTATCAAAATTTAATGAAATTTGTCTCATTTTAGCTTGAAAAGTTCGATTAGCTTTTTGCGCATTTTTAGGGTCTGCTGGTTTTAATGTATAAGCAGAAAATCTAGATAATTCTTGACTTAATGTTTCTTCAACTTGAGTTACATCTGGATTTTCTATTAGATTCATTATTGGCCCTCTACTAGAAATAATTGAAGGTACTGTAGTATCATAAACAAATTGCATATAATTTTTTAATTGCTCTTGATATGGCATAGTTGAATTCCATATTTCTATATGGCCACCATCTTGAGTTGGAACTACTCCAGTAAATAAAGCAGATAAAAACATTGCAACAGGACTTAACCCCATACTTCTTAATAATCCAGATGCGTCAGTATCTATAAGATTTTTAGTCATATTTAAAACACCTTCATGCGGTAATCCGTATTCAAAATTTACTGCTTGAACTCTGCCTTTCTCATCTTTAAAAGGAACAACAAGTAAAGCATTTGAGTCTACCATTTGCTGACCTAATTGAAATTTTACTTCAGAAACTTCTTTTTCATTCATATCAAATTTATCAAAAGAATATCTAGTAACAGCTTCAGCAAGTAAATAAGGTGCAATTAAAGATATAGGATTAGATGCTGTTTTTGGATTCATAGCATCTACAACAAGTGGAGCTATTTTTGCTTGATAAGTAATAAATGGTGCTATTAATATAGATTCTCTTGCTTTTTTAACTGCAGGACTTACTAAAGAATAATCCATAACCCATTTTTGAGCTTCTCTTGTTGCTTGAGAATCAGATAATCCTTTTTCTTTTCCATGTAAATATTTAACAAATTTATAATACTCATCAATTTTAGAATAAAATCCACCAGCTTTTTTAACACCACCTTCAACAAACTGACTTAAAGCATTCCATATGTTCCCACTATTTTTAAATTCTGCTTCAAATTTTTGTGATGATTTTAATAAAGCATTTATTTCTTCTTTAGCCCAAGTACCTCCAAATACACCGTTTTTACCAGCAGTTATATAATCAATATCTCCATTTTTTATTTTTAAAGGAGCAGTAGCCATAAGTCTAGCAATGTCAGAATAACTCATTCCAGACATGTTTAACTGTATTGGATTTGATAAAAAGTTTCTCATTACCGTTGCTGGATTCATTGCAACTTTACCAGCTTTCCAATAAGATATAAATGTTTTCATTGCAGTTGATTCAAAATTACCAAGTGTTGCTTGTAAATCATTAGCAATAGATTTTTTTACATAAGCTCCAGAAAGAGGCCCATATCTACCATCTGTTGGCATCATTTCAAATCCAGCTATAGGTTCTTTCATAGCGCCTTCTGCTCTTTGTATTGCATTGTCTAGCACTTCAATTCTTTTTTCTATTATAGCTTTTTGAGATTTATCAGCTTTAAAGTAAGTTGCTTGAAGAGCTTCTTTTTCTGAAACAGCTTGTCCTATACTATATTTTTTACCATCTATTTCTACTCTTGAAGGTTGAAATACCATATCTTTATTAGATGCTATTTTACTTAAATAGTCATACTTAGCAATATCTCCAAGCATTCTATACATACCTATAGAGGTAGGTATTTCTGGAGTTGTTATTTCTCCTAATAAATCTCTTTCTTCTTTTGTAAGTTGTTTTCTTTGTTTTTGATATTGTTTACTTAAAGATATATCAGAACCTAATCCTGGGCCTTTATCAAGAATATATCTTAAATAAACTCTAGTAAGATAATTACCTTTTTTACCATCGTATGCTTCTTGACTTAATAAATCTCTATTAACAAGTTCTTGACCAAATTTATCAAAAACTCTTCTAACTAATTTTGTTTGTTTTAACAATTCTGGATTTGTAATCTCACTCATTTTAGCTTCACCTGTTAAAACTCTATAACTTAATTTTAATTCTTCTTCACTAAAATTTTTAAATTTTGAAACCCACTCTTCTACTTTACTAGATATTCTCCATTGTTCTCCCATAAATTTGTATCTATAGTCTAAAAATTTATTTTGTAATTCTGGTGGCATGTCTGATAAAGGATTAAATATTTTTCTAACTTCATTAACAACACCAACAAGACCATTTTCTTTTATAGTTTTACTCATTGGCTTTTCAGCTAATGCATCTAGTGCTAGCTTAACACCGTCATCAGTAAGTTCTTTTCCTTTAATTAAAGAATGAATAGCATCTAGTTCTTTATCTGTTAAAGGTTTTCTAGCATTTTTAGATTGTTTTCTAGCACGCAATATATCTCTTATCATACTAATGCCAGGAAAAATATCTACATTTACAGACTCTGATTTATTGGGGTCATACTTAGAACGTATTTCTTTTTCTATTTCCTTTGCTTTTCTAAGAGATGCTTTTTTTTGTTGAACTTCTAAATTAGAAAAATCTAATCCTTTTTTAGATAACCCAAGTATTTCTGCTTCATAGTGAGCAACATTTTCCATTATATCATTTAATTCTGACTCTTTTTTAGCAGATATAGGGTCTTTAGGAGCTTTTCCTTTACTATCTGCTCTTATAATAGCATCTAGCATTTTTTGTCTATTTAATTTTTTAGTATTTATTCCAATTTTTTCAGCTATCTGTCTTATTTCTTTTGTACTAAATATATCTAATTTCATCTTACCAGTATTATCGTAAGATATTTTTAAACCATCTATTTTTTTTGGAGGTTTTTTTGATTCTAAAACAGGTTTTTTATAATATTCAATAAGAGAATCTACAATATCTTCTCTCGCTTTATTTTTTGGATTATATATTCCTAAATCTTTTGTAAGCTGAACTAATGAATCATACCTATATGATTGTTTATCACCTATTAATTGTGATACCGATTTATCATATCTGTATTTAGCAGAAGGTTCTTCTAATCCTTCTAGCATAGCTTTTATCTTTCTCGTTGATTCATCTCTACCAAATCTAGGTTTTTGTTTTTTCTTTTTTGGTGTAGGCTCTGTTTCAATAACAGTAGGGTCTTCTTTTGGAACAACTTCTTTTTTGTATTGTTTAATATTTTCTTTTGCTATTTCATTATTAATAGCTTTTTTAGTTTCTATTAAATCTAATTTAAGTTGCTCTCCATCTTTAAAACTTACATCTTTTATTCTAGATATTTTATTAGCTTCTATTATACCTTTTCGTATATCAGCTCCTATTGCTTCAATATCTTTATTCTTTAAAACAGAATTAATAGATTCAACTATCATTTTTCTTTGTCCAGCTAAAGATGTTTCTGGCATAACAGACCTTATATATTCTTTCATACCTTCTATCTTTTGACTAGCAGTACCAAATCCATGCATAGTTGATAGTAAAAGCCCATTAGCAACACTTTGACTAAATGCATTAGCTTTTTCTTGAGAAGAAGCATTTTCATCTAAAGTAAGATACGGGCCCATTGCAAAACCAAGAACTCCTACAGAAGAAGTACCTGTGAGTGCAGAAATTTTTCCAAATTGCTGTAAAGAACCTACGCCACTAAATAATGTAGCATGAAAAGCACTTGTTGGAATAGTTTTAATTCTTTCAATTACAGACTTGTCAGCCATATCTGCTCCAAGTTGTGCATGTAAATTAAATCCAACTGTATTTGCTATTGCGCCTTCTCCAAAGCTTGCTAGTTTTTTATTTTTTAATACTATATCATCAATTTTTTGAGCAATAGGTTTTATTTTTTTTAGCTGACGAGTTGTGCCCATTACTATAGCTTGACCAGCTTTTAACTGAACTGAGAAAGGACTTAATAACCCAGCAAATCCACCAACGACATCAGCAATAGCTTCTTCTCTTCCTAAAGGCTCTTTCATTGGTCTTTGAATAGTATAACCCATAGTTATACCTTCTATAAAAGAATTTCCAGCTCTACCTGTAAATCCAGTTTCACTAAGTAAAGGTTCAGTATAATATTCTGGTATAGTAATACCAAATTGTTGCCTAGCTCCCTGTATATTTGCAGGATTACTAATTAATAGTTCTGCCATTTTAGCTGTATTTTGACCAGACACATTCCATAAAGGACTTCTTTCTACTTCTAAAGTTCCTTGTTCGCGTAAACCATCTAATTGTCTTTGAACCATTTCTATAGCATCTTTATAAGGAACAGCCTCTTTTTGTTGAGGTGAAGTCATAGAATTTTCTACAGTTTTTGCTATTTCAGAATGCAATAACTCTTCTGGATTAGAAAAAGCAATACTACTATCCATATCTAATATATCATCAGAAATAGGATGAGTAGGACTTATTTGAGTTTGAGTAGATTCAGCAACAGTTTGTTCTAATGGAAAATCAATTTGTTGCTGTTGCTGTACTGTGTCTTGTTGAACTTGTTCTTCTGGAGCGCTTTGTAATAAAGCGTTAAATTCATCAAAGCTTAATATTTTAGATTCTTCAGTTTTTTCTTCTAATTGCTCTTCTACAGAAGTGTCTACATCTGGCTCAGTTAATAAAGCATTAAAATCATCTATACTTAAAATTTCATTTTCTTGCATTGTTTTATTGCATCATATTTAATATGTTTAATAAATCACTTGGCTTTCCAAAAGCATCTTCATGTAAAATTATAGGAGGAGAACCTTCACCTTTTACCCCCATATCAAAATGGGCTTTCAAAGTTTTTCTTAAAGTTTTATCATCCATAGATTCTAAAGCTGTATGATTTTTTTTAATTTCCTCTATAGAATTATATATACGCGATTTTGGAAAATATTGTTTAATAAGTTGTCCTTCTAATTTTAACATATCATTATAATTAGGTGTTCCTTTTTGCCAATCTGAAGCATTTAAATCTTGTTGATATTTGTTATATAATGGTTGCAATTTTCTTTTTGTAAGAAATATCATTCCTTTTTTTAGTTCCTTTTTTTCAGAATCATCTGATTTTTTAAGATATATATTAGACCAATCTTCAGCAGTCATAGGAACTTGTGCATTTGCTGTATCTGGATTTTTATCTAATAAATAGAAACTTTTACCTTTTTGAAAATATTTTATCTCAGAATTATCTTCTGCATTAAATCCAGTTCTTATAGCACTTACAGTTTCTGTCGGTGGTTTTGTTGGAGCTTTAAAAGTATATCCTTTTAACTCATCTGAAGTTAGTGGCTCATTTGTAGTTAAATCAAAAAGACTACCATTTTGTTCTTTTACTATTTTTGATTCTCCTGTATCCTTATTGTATAAATCTTTTAAAGTTGGTTTTGTAGGTTTTTGTTGTATGTTTTCAAAAACTCTACTTGTTTCTCTTGTTTTTGGATTTATATAGTACAAAAATCCATCTTCTCCTTGTCTAATTACAGTTTTATCTTTATCTTTTTTTTGCTCTGCTTGATAGTATTTTTCACGTTCTTTATTTTTTAAATCAAGATAACTACCTAAAAGGTCAGTTAAAACATTCGCATTAAAAACTGGGTCTCTATAAGCCATATTATTTCTCCAACTAATAACTTGATTTTTCTAGCTCTAGCCTAGATATTAAATCTTGTAAACTTCTTATCTCTCTAGTTCTTTCTTGTGCTAATTTTACATCAGCCATTTGATTCTGTATATCAGATAGTTCTGCTTGTCTTTGTCTTTGTTCCATCAGTCTTGTCATTGCTCTATCTTCCATTGTCCCAACAGTAGCAAATCCTGTTCTGCCTTTAGACACTTCTGATTGTCTTCTTATATCATATGATTTGTTTAAAAAGTTTTCTAACTCAGATAGTCCACGTAATTGTTGTGTTCTAGATTGAACTGATTGTAACGTAGCAAAAGACTCTTCTATTTCTGGAAGTCTTTGTTCTAATGTAGATATTTGTTCAGATATTTGACCTCTAGCTTTTCTAGCTTGTTTAGAACCAGAAGTCTCACCAAATATTCCAAATTTACCTGATGCTGGATGCCATTTAGTTGCCATAATTATTACCTATTATATTTACTTGTCCCTAATATTGAGCTGATGCCTTTTGTTACCAATCCTGCTACTGGATTAATAAAGCTAAGTCCAGTACCAAGTATTGACGATAAATTTTTAGCAGTCACTCCTTCAGTAGCTATACTTGCTACATCTTTTGCTACATCTAAGCTAGAAGGTGTGCTAGCTCCTGCGCTAGCATCACCTAGCATATCTGTACCAGTACCTAAATCTTTAGCCATTTCAACTGCTTCTCCAGTCTCTCCTAATCTTTCTCTAGCTTGAGCCATAGCTTCAGATATTTGCTCTGAACTTGCTGTACTAGCATCAATTTTACCTAACACATTTTCTGATTTACTAAGTGGATTAATTATAGCTGATTCTGTAGTACCATATACTGTTGGTGCATATTTTTTAATTTCACTAGCAAATCCTCTATTTCTATCGAACCCAAATGTTTCTTTAAGTGATATTGTAGGAGCTTTTTCAGCAACAATTCTTTCTACTCCAGATTTCATAGCTACTGCACTTTTTTCTGGACTTAAAAGAAAATCTTTTAAAGTCATTGAAGGGTCACCTCTTCTAGCTAATAAAAAGTCTCTTCTTGTTTTTAATCCTTTTATCCCAGCTTCACCAATACTTTTTAAAGATTTAGCAAATGCAACATCTTCTCCAGTTGCCTGTTTTTGTCTTTGTCTTAAATATTGTAATAAAGCTTGAGTCTCTTCTGCGCTTCTAGCAGAGTCTAATTCAAGATTTTCAAGCCCTGCTATATCAATAGGAGTTCTTTCTGGGCTATAAGGTGCAGGCGTAGTTAAACCGCTTTGCAAGTCACTAGCTTTAGATTCTCCTGTAAAATCTTTTATTGTTGCCATAATTATACCTTATTTAAAACTTTTTTATATAAAACTCTATTTTGCCTTACATACTCAACAAGACCTTCAGATGTTTTTCTTAAAACAGGAATGCCTTCTTTTAGCTCATTTAACGTAGGTACTCCAGATTTAATCTGAAGTCTTTCCTGCTTTTTATTAAACGTTCTTCGCTCTTGTTTTGTCATACTCATTATTTTATACTCTTTAATCTATAAACAATCGACATATCATTAATAGAAAAATTTGATTGTAATGTTCCACCTACATGTATCTGAAAACTAAATATATTATTAGATTGAGATGATACAGAAGGCTTTAACTCAGCTTCATGCCAAACTGTTAAATCAGTTTGATTTACAAGTGGGGTATCAGATGCTGTTCCTGTAGGCTTTCCATTGCTATCAACTAACTGAAACTGATAAAGAGTATCTGTATCTCCATTTATACTGTATTTTACAGTAAGGTTACTTGAGTTACCTTTATAAGATAATCTTAATTTATAAACCTTTTTCCTAACAGACGGATAACCAAAGTCTATATCTTTTCCTGAGAATATTTTAGTGTTTATGTAGCTACTACTACCATCTGGATTCCAAATCATAAACTGACTTTCATTTCCACTATTACCCATACACATAATATTAATATCACCATTTTTATCATTTACAAAATTGCTTACAGGGCCAGAATTACTTTCATCATTTCCAAGACCATGAGAAATAAAAGACCAACTTCTGCTTGGAATATCATATATATACATAGGACTATTTGAAGATTGACTTGGATTTAATGCAACAAATATTTGTCTTAAATGTGGCTCATACCCTAAAAATGGAGTATCTGCATCACTAAACCACCCAGTACCATTTGTTAAATCTCTTTCATTTGCGTCAATTACTTTCTTGCCTTTTACTTCTAAAAGATTAACAACATTATTACCGTCATATAAAAAACATCCATGCTGATTTGCCCACGCAATACCATAATCTGTTTTTACAACAGCTTCTGCATTTATAACACCTTTATGTAAATATGTATCTTCTAAAAACTCTACATCTTGAGATATGTTAATTATATGTAGTTTATTTTTTTTATACTGAAGAAGTCTATCTGCGTAAGACTCTAAACACGTAATTTCATCACCATCTTGCACACTTACTTCTATTTTATCATTTAATAAAAATGTATCAAATTTATTTGGCAAAGATTTTAACATTAAATCATTATGATTTACATATACACCATGTTCATTTTTTAAGGTAATATTTCCAATATAAAATTTTCTATTAGCATATACTCCGTCAGTATACCCAATACCATCACTTCCAGAATTATACATATCAAATAAAAGTGAAGAATCATTTTTAAAACCATTCCTATCTTCATACGTAGATAGTTTTAAGGGATTTGTAATTTCACAACCAATAATATATTCTCCAGAGTTAGTAGACCAATTTTTTGTATAATCAGAATTTCCTACTATTTTTATTCCTTTGTTAAAATCTAATTCAAATAAAAAATAATAATCTAATTCAACTTCATTAGATACAGTAATTCCCTCAGAATAGTAAAAATTTGCTCCAGTAATTCTAGATAATAAATTACTATCCCATTCATGTTTTGTTGCTATATCTCCACTAAAAAAAGAAGCATTTGCAACAGTAGCAATATCATCTGATATTTTATATAATAAACTTTCTTGATTATTATCATAAATAAAAGAAATGTAAAAAGAATATGGTTTATATATTATATAGCTAGTTCCGCTTGCTAATGTAAAAAAAGTATTACTAGTAACATCTCTTCCACACATTAAAGTATCTGCATCAACACGTCTTATAATTTTTGCAATTTTACCATTATGAGTTCCACTTGTTATTCTTACATAATAATCTTCATCTACTAAAGATTGAGTAAAAGAATGACTATTGTCATGCAATTCTCCTTGAGTCCCAATTTGATGAGTAGTTCCAGATAATCCAAGAGTATTCCAAGTACCTGTATCAGCAACAGTTCCAAAAAATCCTTGATTTGCAATGCTTATTTCACCCTCACTCGGGTCATATGGCCCTCCAGGAGATGTGGTACTTACATTGCTTGAAGTAGGCGCTATTATTCTAGCTTCTGTATATACCCATCTGTCTACAGTTATAGCATTATTCCATCTTTTTCTATTTACGTAACCATACCAATACAATATATTTGCTTCATTTTTTAATCTATCTGATATTCTAATATTACCGTCTGCAATATGATATTGAGGATGTGCTGTTTCTTCTACATTTACTCCAAGTTTTACAATAGAAGCTGTTGAGCTATCAAAATTAGATAAAGTATTATTTTTATATGAATAAAAAAATATTCTATTACCACCATCTTGAGTAGAACCTTTATAAAATGCTAAATAATCATCAGATATATTTTGACCACTTATTAATTCTAATTTTATATTAGATAATTCAAAACTTATAGTTGCACCACCTGTGTTTGCAAATTGAATACCAAAAGTTTGCCCTGTAATATTTGAACCAGTAGTAAATTCTTTTGTAAAAGTTCCGTTTGCTATTGAATCTAATGATGCAAGAGAAAAACCTGTTAATCTAAAATTATAAGCAGGAGTTCCAGAACCTTGTGTAAAATTTGCTATTGTATAAGTAAGTCTATATCTAGCATTATTTATTCCTCTTGAATATCTAGTGCTAGCATTTTGAGTAAGTGTGTCTCCACCTGATGTATCAATATTTGCAGTATTCCACTTTACATAATTAGCAGTTCTTTGCAAATAAGTTGTTCCTGTAGTACCTCCACCCCAATTTGATAAATATGTTCCATTTCCATTTTTTAAAATTTGCAAATCACCAGCACCAGCACCATTATAATCATGACTAAATGCAAATAAACCAGCCCCATAAGTTTGAACATCAGTATCAAACCATTGAAGTATAGATGAATTAAATACATTTGTATGCAGATTACCTTGTTTTAATATTTTACCAGCTCTATCTACTCGTATTCCATTTATTTGACTAAATTCATTAATATCAATATCTCTAGGGTCATCAGAAGTATTTAAACCACCGCGAAAGTCATTTAAATTTAGTATTTGTTTAGGCATTTAAATCTCTTGAAATAAAAGGAGATAAAGTTTCTTGATATTTTTGTTGCAATTCTTGATATTGAGCTCTATGTAACTGAACAAGCTCACCATCTTCATCCTCATTAAAAAAAGATATTTGTCTTTGCTTTAATCTAGCACAAGCACCAAGTACAACTACATGCTCTAACTCATTTGGAAAAACAGAAATTGAACTATCTGTTTGCAATACTGTTGGAGCTGTAACTGTAATTGCTATTGCTCCATTTGCATCATCATATGGGCCACCTGTGCCTGGTGCTGGAAAAATATATAAATCTCTATTAAAAATAGTCCATACTGGAGATTCTTGAGTTGCAAAATAAATACTTTTTGGATGTTGAACTTTTGAAACTAATGTAGGGTCTATAAAAACACAGGATATATAATTTACTGTCTGAGCATCATTTCCATTTTGTCTTTCAGCTCCAAGTATTCTCATGCCTTCTATATCATCTATAACTGGATTACTTGTTGCAATACTACTTCTTACTGAATAAGGATATAGTATTTGTTCTGGTAATAAATTAAATACTTCTAAAGCTGTGTCAGTTAATGCATCTGTAACAGCTTGGTCAGTAGCGTTAGAACTATCATCACCTAAACTTGGCACGCTACCAATAATATCTTCTACTCTTATTCTAAAACTAGCCATTAATTATCTGCTCCTGTTGTATTTTCTGGTGAACCATTTCTATCTGTAACAAATACTTGCATCGGATTAGGCATTAAATGAGGCATTGGTTCTTTTGCTCTTGATGTTTCTATATAATCTTTTTCAATTTTTTTTGCTAATCCCATTTGGCCAGTTCCTAGTTGTAAATTACCAGATAAATTTAAAAAATGACCAAGCGTTTCATGTATAGCTACTGGTATTAATTGGTCTGGTAAATCTATTCTACTTCTAACACTATCTTTTTTTAAAGGTTTTGCATAATAATAAACTTTTAATGTTTTTCCTGCATCTGGTGTTTTAGTGAGATGTATTTTCTTATTATCTAGTTCCCATATTCCTCCGCTAATATATGCATGAGCATTTGTTCCGCTTGAAGTGTTTTTTGATGGATTTAAAGTAAATTGGTCATTACTAGGAACAACCCCAATATTAGACCTTCCATTTATTATATCATTCCCTGTTACTGCTTCTGTAGCTCCACTAACTTCACTTATTATAATATAATCATTAGTTGTTAATCCATGCGATGTACTTGTAATAACAGCATTTGAACCTTGAGTAACATTAGTTATAATTCCTGTTTTAGAATTATCTGTTTTTAAAAAATATCCTATATGAGAAATATTATCATCTGATATATTAGATATAACAGACGCTTCATCTACAAAAGGAATATTTTTAGTATCTAATTCTACTTTATAAACTTGACCAGAGTAATCTTCATTGTTAAAAATATATTCTTTGCCATTTGTTGTAAATTCTTCAATATTCTTTTTAAGAACAGAGCGCATAGCTATTTGCTCTACTGCTTTATCAAAATATATTTTTTTTAAACTTTCAGTTATAGGTATTTCTATACCAGTAGAAACAATGCCAATATCTATTAATTCATAAGCTTCTTGATAACGCATATTTTTTTCTCTTATTATATTTTTTTCTTATTTTAGAAGCTTTTTTAGATAAAGTTGTTTTTAAACGTGAGCTTCCGTTAGAAAAACTTGTTGAATTAGTTCCGTATGTTATGTTCATAATAATGGTACTAGGGGCAAATTAATGCCCCTAGTATATCCTTACTGAGTATTAGCTAAGCTTAAGTACAGCGTGAGTTTGCTCGTTACGAGCCTCAACACCAACTTCCATCAACCATTCATCAGTTTGACCATCGCGACCATCTTTTACAATGTCAGAGCGTAACTGCATGTCACGACCATTTAAAGGTCTAACATCAAAGTTAGCTTCATCCATTGCTATAGCATAGTCTTCGTATGCTCCTTTTAAGAATGGGTGAGGAACAAAGTTTAACTCACCTACAGGGCCAATATAAGAGCGAACTCTTAAACCAGCTTTTGCAGTTTCACCACTATCATAAAAACCAGTATCTGCACTTCTAAGCATAGAAACAAGTTTAACCATCCACTTGTTTGATGCAAATACAGTTTTACTCATGCTTCCAGAAACCATATCACCAAAAACATATTCTACAACAGAATCAAATTGGCTTAAAGTTCCAGAGCTATAACTTAACTGCAAGTTAGAGTTACTATATCCATTATTTGACTTAATAAAGCCAGCATCAGAGCCAAGTCCAATTCCTTGAAATTTTCTCTTTGGATTTTCAGAACTGTCATCAAGAGATAAAGCGCCATTAGTTAAAATAGCCCACTCAATATCTCCTTTAATTTTAGCAAGTTTTCTAGCTTGAAGTCTTGCTAACTCAGAACCACCATAATGCTCAGCTACTTTAGCAGTATTAGTAATGGTATATGGCTCACGAAAAATTTGCGTACAGTTTTTTAACCTACGAACTTTTTTACGTGACTCATTTGCTACAGCACTACCTTCCGCATAACCTTGCGAACCAGTCTCAATAGGAGCGGTTTCATTATCAGCTAATGAAGTTTGTCCTACTTGATGTCCAGGTTTTGCAAAAGTTGAGAATACACCAGCATTACCAACATAAGTAAAACTAATTGTACCTGCACTTGAAGATTGAGCAAAAATAGCATTTCCTGTAGTTGCTCTATCATGTAAAAATTGAGAAGAATCAGAGCCATCGCCTCCGATAATCTGAATATCTCTATCATCACCAGAAGCAATATCACATTCATCTCCAGTAGCAATTACCATTACTTGAGTAGCACCACTTGAGATAGAAACACCTCCAGTAACGCTAACATCATAAACACCACCAACTTCAAATGCTTCCATTTGAGCTTGTCTGTTTAATCTGATAATTACACCTGTGTCGTTGTGACCGCTAGATGCTGAGTCTTTAATCTCAGTTCCTGATGAGTCAACATCAACAACTACAGATTTTTTTATCATGTATTCATCTTCCATCCACTCAAAGATTGGAACAGGAGTCGGATTAGAACTCATTCCGAACAGAGAGAAAATGGGAGTGACATCTGGATTGTAATAGTGGATTTTATCACCTAGCTCAAGGACTTGTCTTTGTTCGCCACTTGAGAATTGTAAGGCTGTTCCACTACCGTAAGTCGTATTTGCCATAAGGCATCTCCTTTTTTATTACATTACAATCCAACTTGGATTGCAATACTATTTACGATTGTATTTCATAATCCCATTCCAAAAGTTGTCAATAGCTTTCTCCTCTGGCTGTATAGCTTTTGGAGCTTGTCCTGTTACAGAAGCGGGGCTCGTTTGCTTTACCTTCTTTTTAGGCTCTTCAGCTTTAACTACTTCTTGAGTAGGATTATTCCCATTTGATAAAGATTTCCATATTTGAACCAAGTTCTCCTGAGTTACATTATTTGGGTCAGCCATAAATTGTCTATATTCAACAATTTCTGTATCACTTAACCCCATTTTCTGTAACTGTGCGGTTTCAGCGTCAAAAGCTTGAGACTGTGAAAGTTCAGCTTTTAACTTTTCAACCTCTTGCATGGCTTGAAATGCACCTTGTTTGATAAGCCATTCATCATGTGCTTTTCTCCATTTAGCAGAGCTAGAGTTATCAATGGATTCATCGAGAATGTCATAGTCCTCTGGCTTTTGAGGTGGGCCAGAATATTCCTTTTGTTTTTCTCCAACTGCTTCTGACAGTTTTTGAACGACTTCTGGATTATCTGCTAGAAAATTATCTAACTGTTCTAGCTTTTCAAACTTCTCCTGTTTACTATTCCATTCATTCCGTTCTTTATCGGACTTTGATTGGAGTTGTTTGTAAGCATCAGCTAGTTTCTGTACGCCTTCCTCATCATTTTTGAACTTATTATCGATTAGCCATTGCTCAACCTGTGATTCATTCTCAGGTTCTTTATCACTATTCTCATCACTTTGAAGTTCTTGAATTTCTTCAGTTGATTCTTGTACGTTTTCAACTTCTGGAGAAGAGCCTTCATTAAATTGCTGTAATTCAGCCATTAGGTTATCTTCATTCATTGTTTCTTCATTGCGACTATTCTGGTCTTCATTTGTCATTACGATGCTCCTTTTTTATGAAGTTATCCGCTTGCTAGCGAAGCTTCTGTTTCTGAGTTAACCGAGTTTGAAAGGGAACTTAATTGCTCACCGACCATGCGAGTCTTATCCCTTTGTCGAGCTTCTTCAAGCTTAGCGTTAGATTTAATTTTGCTAACAGCCTCTGAAACAGGCTTTGTAGCTTCACTAATTTCTGCACGCATATTAGCATGAAAGACTTCGCGCTCTCTCGTCTGAAGGTCTCCCCTCATACGTTTTAGTTCTTCTTGTGCTTGAGCTAGCTGAGTTTGTAGTTGTAGTATTTCACTCTGTCTTTGCATTAAGCTAGCTTTGTTTATATCGCCTTTCAAGTTCATAATAACTTGAGTTTTATCGTATATACCAGCACCTAATAATGTTAAATCTTTTTGTAGTTCTGCCATTGGAGATTTTGACCTAGTAGAGCCAACTACAACCCTTACATCAAATCTAGCAGTTTGCATATCATACATCTTCATAACTGCACCAGTTTTATCATCTATAACTGGCATATTTAAAGTTACTTCAGATTCATCTCCAACGGGATTTATAATTCTTAATGTTCTTTGTTGGTCATATACTAAAGGCATCCATTCGGTAATTACTTTAGCAGATTTTGTAAGCATATCATATATTGGTAATATTTTCCAATTTTGCTTTCTAGCAGAAGACTCATCCATAATTTGAGCTTCTCCAACAGTTCCTGGCGCACCTTGTCCACTTCCCTGTAAAAATTTATAAGCACCAAATACAGTTTCTATATCAACTTCATATCTTTGTTTTTCAACATATAGCTGAGAAGATACAGATGGTGGTGCAAATTCTTTTATTTTACCAGATGCTAGCGAACCTGGGTTTGCTCTTATAATTGCATTTGGTATATGCCATTTTTGTATTTCACTAGCGTCAATAGCACCATCTTCATACACTAATTTAAAATTTGTTGTAGCATTGGTATGTGATATTAATAAAGCCTCAGTTCTATTTAACATTCTTTGAGGTGTTTTAGCATGCCTTACATCTCCGCTAGGATACGGGCTACCAGCGTGCTCATTGCACGCAACTGCAATGGGGTATTCAGATATTGGGAGAACTTCATCATATAAAATAGTATCTCCAACAGAAAATATTTCACGTATTCCTGTTTCATAAGTTAATTGCTCTGTAATAATACCCTGCTTTAAAAATTCTTCGTATTGCTCATCTTTTAAAAGTTCTTCATACTGTTTTTTATCATAAGTTTGAGTCATTCCTGTATTTGTATCTAAAATCAAAACTTTAGGAATGCTAACTTTTGTAAAATAACAGAACTTTCTACATTTAGGCTGATAATCTTGAGATATATCAGCTCTTGTCTCTTTTAAGTCTCTATTGTACTTACCAGTTGTTTTTTCATTTATATCTGTTTCTTCTAGCGCATCATCTATCAAGCTAGCATATTGAGGAAATAATATCTTTAAATGTTCCTTTGTATGAATATCAGAGTAGATAATTGAACTAGCATCAGAAAAATCTGGCATTGTAGAATTTGGGTCTACAAATATTGACTCTGGTGGCATTCTTTTTATTTTTATAGTACCAAGACCACCATCACCTTGATAGTCTGGATATATATACATATAAGCTATGCCTTTTACAATAAAATCTTTACAAGCTTGTCTAAAATGGACATCAGCATCAGAATCATACCAAATCTTATCTAATAACTGATTAAATACATATGCAACATCATTATCTGTTTTACCAACAGAATGAACATCCCATTCTGGGGCAGTAGACGCAATATTAGCTAAAACTTGCTCAACCGCAGGCCTTATTTTATTATTTGCTTCTGGAGGCTGTCCAACACTTAATAAATAATTCTTTTGATTTTTAGTAAGTTGAGAACCAAGAAAAAATTCATGGTCTTCAGCCATCTGATAACGATACTCGCTTGATGAGCTTTCGTAATGTAAATACTCTGAACGAACTTGCTCAGCAGATATTTCTTTTAACTTAAGCTTATTTAGATTTATCATAAAACTTCATTTAATAATACAATATATAATATATTAATCAAAATTTTTTATTTAACAAAATTAACGTGCTTATTGGCGCTAAAACAAGTTCACTTGTATTATTATCTCCACCTTTGACTATGCTAGCAAGTTCATTAGCATACATATGTTTTATTGCTTTTCTAAGCTTATCAACTTTGAATATCATAGAGAACTTCATATCGCCTTCTATAGTAAAATTATGAATCCACCATTTTGCTTCTGTAGTAGATATACCAGAAGGTTTACCTCTAGATTTTATCTCAATAGCAACATTACCTGTATCAGCCCATATATCTCTTTCTGTTTTTACTTCTATAGAGCCATCTCCCTCAAAAAGCTCTCTTATCTTTTCTTCATAGACTTTACCAAAGTCTAAGTCAATATCAAAGTTTCCCATTAGGCTTCAACAAAATCAGAAGGATTAAATACTTGCCCTGTTTCCCAATCAACTTGCATAATTGGTTCTGGAGCAACCCATTCACCTAATTTATTTTGAGATACATTTGGAACCCATACATCGTCTATTGCCCATCTTAGTGCATCTAAAGTATCTTTCTTAAACGTTCCATGTTCTTTAAAGTTCAATAATTCTGATTCTAACTCAGAATGCTCATCTTTTAAAAATACCGCATGAGATGCAAAGTAAGGTTGCATTTGTTTTATTCTGTAATATTTTGCTTTAATAGCTTTTCTAGTATTGATATTGTAAAATCTTCCTGTTTCTTTTGAATGTCTTCTTACATAATCTGCTAGCATAACATGACCTGTCTCCTCAATCTTAATATCTTTTGGATGATATTGGTCTGCTAGCTCAAATAATTTATCAGCACCATCCATTGGAGATACTTGCCCTCTAAAATAATCTAATACATAAATATTATATTCTTTGTCTACAGCTATTACCATAGCTACTGTATAGTCTGCTTTTACATTCTCACTAGATGCAGGGTCAACCCCCATGAATGTATTTACAGGTAATTTATTTCTCCTACCATCATCTGTTCTTAAAATAAAACTTTGACCATCTTCATACATATATCTACCGTCCCAATACCGCATATCTTTTTCTTTAAATACTCTAAAGCTATCATCTAACGGTATATTTTGATATTCTTGATAAAAATAACCTATATCCCCCTCTGATTGCAATCTATCTCTTTCAGCTATTAACCAATCATATGGTCTTCTCTCTGGCCATAAGACTTTAACGTTGCCTTTTTTATCTACGAACTCACTTCCAGAAGTTCCAAATCTACCTTTAGGAAGGTCTTGAGGTATAGCTTGAAAAAACAACGACCTCCAACCCTTGACCTTATATTTACCATGCTTATCGTATGCTAATGGCCCAGCTATTCTATTAAGATACGAATCTGTATCTACTATAGTGCCTATAAATACAAGTTTAGCGTCACCAGAGCCAGGAATTACTGCACCATTTAGCCAGCGCCTAAATTTATCTCGAGCTGAAGGGGTAGTGCTATTAGATTCACCCTCTCCATCATCAATTATTGTTAGAGTTGGCCTGTATGCACCATATTTTAAACCCCTTACTTTTTGACCCGTACCACGAATAAGGCATTTACACATAACATTTGATTTACCATTCTTATCATAACCGCCAATTATTTCTTTTTCTTCTTTACCCCAAATCGGGCCACGCCTATCTCCAAAAAAATATTTTAGTTTAGGATTAAATTCTATTTCATTACCTATGGCTTCTAAATTATACTTAGATTGCATCTCAGATTCTGAAATAAGCAGTAAAAAACGCTCTTCTCCAAATAAAATCCTATGTAAAGGGTAGATAAGGTTTATAAATGTCGATTTTGCGTGGTCTCTTGGCGCCACTACGGCTAGTTTATCGCCAGCATGCATGTGTATCAAGGTTTTTGCAATTTCCCTATGAAAATCAGGCGATTTGGAGCGACAATGATAATGCATTGAATTTTCTGGGTCGCCAAATAATACCTCTGCAAACGTAAAAATATCTAAATACATAGATTTTAGCATTTGCAATCTTTCTTTATCAGACAAATGTTTAATATTTTTGTTAACTTTCGCCATAATCTCCAAACATTGATTCCATTATGTCAATTTGCTCTAGTAAACTTAAAATATACTTAGCGACAGAGCCATCAATAGTAAAATTTTCATCATTGATGTTTATTACCGCAGGTTGAGTAGTGTCTACTTCTTTACTCTTTAACCGAGGCTGACTCGTGTAGCCTTTGGTTTTTACTTCTTTTTTTAGGGCCATATGTTGTCTCTGCTATTTTTTGTCTTACAGATGCTAATTTTTTAACATCTCCATCAGAAAGAGCGAATACACCTTCTATGTGCTCTTCCTTCTTTTCTTTTACCATGTGACCTAGCATATCACTTACCCTATTCAAGGCGTTTAACTTGGTTGCATGAGGTGTTTCTGAATTTTCAATCATATCTCTGTACTTACTTGCTACATAATCATCATCTAAACCCATTGCACTTAGTTTATCTCTCATATTCATTGCAATATATTCCCTTATATGTTTTCTTTTAAGTATTGTTAAGCCTCTTCGTAAGGCTTGGTCTGGATTATTATCTTTATAAACAGATTGATATGCTAAAATTATAGACTCAGCATCCCACATTCCTAGTTTATTTGTAATTCCATTTAAAAATAAAAAATCAACAAAAGTTCTTTGCTTTATTGTAGGTTTTACATCTTTAACTAATTCTTTGCCAAAGTAGTAACTATCTCTATCATAGTCTTTTTGCTTTTGAGCGTAGTAATGTTTTTTATGAGTACCGCGTTCGCCGTACCCTGTTCTTATAAAAGTATATTTCTTTTTTGTGTTAGAAGGGTTTTCTTCTCTTCTACCTGTACATTTAACAATTTTATCATCAAATGTTTGTATCCATTCTCCTTCTTTTGCGTCTTTCCAGTTTTCTACAGGCGTTATGTTTTTTTTCTTAGCTTCATCAACTGTTAAGACATCAAATTCGACACCTCGGCATTTGACTTTCATCGGGTAGCTCTGCGGACTTTCCTTCTTATCCTTCTGCTATACTTAGCTTCTGGCTTTCCACTTGCGCTAGCTTTTCTTTTTGCTCTGTTTGTAGAAGATTTCTCCGATGGAGATAAACTTTTTCTAACAGATTCTGGTAAATACCTACCGCGTTTAGCTTTTGGCTTTTTTTCATCGCCTTTTGTTACATATCCCCATTTCTGCTTACCCCACTTTTTTAAACTATTGCTAGATGACTTCTTACCAGAATACGTTCCGCCCATATCCTTGTAGTATTTAACAGCTAACTGCATTGCTCTAGCGGAATGCTTTCCGCCCATCTTAGCTTTTGCTTTAGCTTTAGCTCTAGCCCATTTTTGCGGGTCTCTTTTTGTAGCAGTTTTACTTGCCATATTTTTTCTTTACGCTTTTTTTATAAGATTTCTTTTTTGTCATTTTCTTGCCAGACTTCTTAGCATAATTTTTAGCGTCTTGCTTACCCTTTTTTGTGTAAGGGAATTTCTTTTTTCCTACTTTAGGCATTTTATTTCCTTTTCTTTTTTGCTTTTAATCTTTTACTCATGTTCTTTGCTTTTGACCTAGCATCAGCTTTTGAGCTAGCGCCCCAAGCTTTTAAAGAAAGTAAAAGTCTAGTTGGTCTACCCTTACTATCTCTTTCTGGGCCTGGCATATTTCCCATTCTAGCTAAAAAACTAGCACGTCTTGGATTATCACCAGATTTTACAGGCGCTTTTAACGTTCCGCCAGTAGCTTTTTTATAACTAGCTCTTCCTTTTGCGTTTAATCCGCCTTTTGGGTTTTGCCCTGCTTTTCTTGTCCAAGCAGGGCTTTTATATTTTCTTTTTGCTATTCTAGCCTTTGGCAACGTATTCACCTTCTTTTTCTATCTTGAAAGCAACGTAATCCGTACCACTTTTTCCTGTTTGTTTCCAACCAGCGACTTTTATCTCTTCGCCGTTGAATTTACCTTTTCCTGTAAAATCAGGTTGTCTATCGTTAGTTTTATTCTGATTTTCAAAAATTGAAAAAGTGTTGTCCTTAACCTCATATGCCATGTGCATTTCTCCTTTGATTGTTAAAAAATTTCAAAAAAATAATTTTTGACTTGCCTTAATATAAATCCAAAATAAGGGTTAGTAAAAGAAAAAAAAGGTTGAGTGCGTATTTTGTGTATAAATCTAAGGCTAGTAAACCTTAGGTATATACTTCTACTTTATACTTCTACTTCTACTTCTATATGCATGGCAAGGCTATAGCTAAGCTATAGCAAGGCTATGGCAAAGCTATGGCTTTGCTATATATAATATAATGGTGTGTCTGTAAGTTATTGATATACATGTATATATATTTATAGCTTAGCCATTCTGTGTGATGTGAGAAGCTTTTGAGATACTTAAAAATAGTGCAAAAAATCTGTGGTTTGTACTATATATACACGTACCCCCTACGCGTTCGGTGCTAGCTCGGCGATTTTCGTTGAGTACGCGTTTCGCGTTCGGGCAATCATTATTTTCTAGCTCCCTGCTAGCTCTCTCTACGCGTAAGAGGATTGCTTTGCCTCCCTTTACCGACGATAAAGCATTTTTTCCTTGACTTGTATTGGTTTTCCTGGGTATATTCTCGGGTCGCTGACGGAGCTATTCCGAGTGACTAACGAATAACAACAAACGCGTAGGGTATCCTACGCGAAGAAAGGTAACTAGCTATGATAAGCATACTACGCGAAGAACAAGTAACAAGCATCGAACCCGCACACACAGACGTGCCTACCCGCGAAGAGCAACAAGCTCTTGACTGCTACGCGGAGGATTTCGTGAGTGACTTCCCTACGAGCACATACGCTCACGAGCACAAGCGAAGAGCAATCGAGGACGCATGGGTAAGCGCGCCAGACGGTCTGCAAGGCCTTCTCGACGAGAACGGTCAACTTTCAGCGGACGCGTTCGTGTAAGCGCTAGCGCGTACGAATACACAGCCAAAGCCCTAGTTTGGGAACGCGCGCTTAGGCGCGTAGGGGTTCGATTCCCCTGTAGGGCTCTCTACGCATAAGACGAGCTAGCATAGAGCTATCTACGCGAAGACAGGCCGTAAAAAGCTATCTACGCGAACCATAGCTAAGTAGCAAGCTCTACGCATAGAAGTAGCAAGCCAGCATTAAGTGACGGCTAATGTGGTAAGCTAGAAAGATACAATGCCGTCAATATTGGAGGTAATAAGCCATGAGAATAACAATAAGCACTCTACGCGAAAGAGTAGATTTCTTAAACCATATAACAAGCAAAGAACGCGGAGAGGTAGGAAGCTATGAGCTAGACGGCGCGTACGGCGGATACAAGCTGGAGATGATTGTAAATGAAAGTGGTGGAACGCGTGAAATAACGCGCTCTAGACTAACGAGTAGAGAACTGTATTATGTAATCGACGGTATTACCGAGGTAATACTTTCAAACAGAATGCCATCGATATTAAGGAGCAAATAATGAGCAGAATATTAGAATGTAAAGAACCGTTACACTTTCACCATGACGGATGTCCAGCCTGTAGTGAGATATGCAATAGTTGCTATGAACACGAACTAGTATGTAATTGCGAAGGGAAAGTTTGTAAGCTAGAATGCAATCATTGCGACTTGGATTATATCCAAGAAGTAATCTATAACAAGAAGAAAGGAAAAATCATGAGAATAATGAATAAAATAACGTCGACATTTGACCAAATTATGGATTTTTACGAATGGTTATTAATCGACAATAACGGTAAAGGCCTTAGAATATTAACTGCGTGGATGTCACTAGGATTACTCTTCGCGTTAATAGAACTGTGGACGAGAAGCCTTTAATATTATTTTCTAGCATCTGAATGTAAATGAAGATGCTAGTAAATAATAAAACAATTCAAAACCCAAACCAAATCGGAGGAACCGAAATATGAGTAAATATACATATTCAGAACTCGATGCTATGGCTCATAGCAACATTAAATCTCTTGCAATGCAAAAATGCAAGGACGAAAACAAACCAACTAGTTGGTGTCAAACGACTCGCAAGCATAAGCTTATCATGTTTATACTTGGCAAGCATAACCCCTTTGGTGAGGACAAAGATACTGTACCAGCTCCAGCTCCGACACCAGCGCCAGCTCCAGCTCCAGCTCCAGCTGGAAGCCTCGAGGATATGCTAGCGGAGAGAGTCGCTGACAAGATTGGTGACGACATCTACAAGAAAAACGAAGAGATGCGAGACTCTTTCATTACCGAGGTAAGACAGTCTCACGAAGAGGTCGGTAAGATGATTGACCAAAAAGTCAGCCACTTACAACGTCCTATAGTGGTAAAAATCAACGACGTAGAGACCAAAGTACCCGAGGGACTTAAGCACAAACAGTTTACTCGAGTCCTAAAAACGCTCAAAACGTTCAAACGTGTTTGGCTATGTGGGCCCAGCGGTACAGGAAAATCTCATCTTGTCGAACAATGCGCTGAAGCCTTAGGCTTCAAAGCTGAAAACAATACCTATCAGTACCTAAAAGGTAGTGCTGGAGTTACTGAGGCTCACATGACAGGCCGTATGACTTTCGACGGTACATTCATTGATGGTGTCGTATCAAATACATTTAGAGACGGTAAATTTCTATGTCTCGATGAGTTCGATGCTTTCGATGCAAATGCTGGTCTTATATTTAATTCTGTGTTCGATAATCAAGGCATTATTAGCACACCAAACGACAAGGACAATCCTCATGTTATGAAACATGAAAACTTTCATGTAGCGGTGTGCTCAAATACATGGGGAGACGGAACAGACTTCGAGTTCGCTGGTAGAGGCCAGCTAGACCTAGCTACGCTAGACAGATTGCAACTACAGAAGGTTTATGTCGACTATGATAAAAACATCGAAAGAGCGCTTGTAGGTGATTTCTCCGAGCTAGCACAGATGTTTTGGAGCCTCAGAGCCAAATGTGATGAGAACCACATCAACAGGACAATCAGTACTAGATGTTTTCTAGACGGTCAAAAGTGGAGACTAGCTGGAGACAGTAACTCTCAAATACTAGATACGTTCATAAAAAATTGGACGAAAGAGGAACTTGATAAGGTCGACATCAAGTCAATCAAACGAGAATATAAATAACTTATACAGGAGGTATATACATGGATTTCACTAACATACTCAAACCTAAAATTATCAACGATAAATTCGAAGGTAAGCATGCTATCATTCACATGAAAGACATGCGCTCTTTCCTAAATATAATCGATGAGCTAGATTACTACTACGAAAAGGACAGAGATTCTAAATGGCAGTTTGGCGAATACGTAGATACAAAAGAGTCGCTTTTGAGCCATCTTAAAAAGGGCCAAACATCTAAGCCTATGATTCGACGGTATCATAAACTTCGTGCTAGCATCAACGGTAAATTTGACGTGTCTAAGTTCGCTGGCTCGGGTATCAGTTGCAAACGTAAGCGAGTCAGACGCGAGGACGGTGATGATTTAAGTATGTCTAGATTAATGGCTGGTTCCGATAATTATTGGACAACTGTCGAACGTAAGTCTAAGCGTGCTAATGTGAGGATAGGTATGAATATGGCCATAGCGTATGGCCACAAAGAACGTGACTTCGCTATGCTAGGAGCCACGCTAGCAACAATTTGTGACGTTATTACAAAACTTGGATACTCATGTGAGGTGTTTGCATACAATTTTTGTAGATACGAGGGTTCTAAGTCATGGAAATACTTTGGTATGTCTATACCAATCAAGAAACCTAACGAGCCTCTTGATGTTCACAGACTTATGAGCGCGGGTCTTCCAGGATTATTTCGATTCCTTATGTTTGGTATCATGGGCAAAAAATACGGCTTTGATGGTAGCATGGGCAGACAGACACAGACATCCGATTGCTACAAACGTGAGCTTAATGTGATACATACAGTAGAGCAAAAGTTCTGTAAAACAGAAGAGCATGCTCTTGATGGCCTTGATAAAGCACTCAAAAACATAGCACAGAAACCGAGCTGGTTTAATTAATTATTACTTAATACTTTAGTGAAAGTAATAATTAATAAAAGAATGAGGAAAACAAATGAATAAGTATTTAATTATTGTAGATGTAGGTCTTGGACGTAGTTTTACCGTTGGAACTTTTGACTCTATGCACGAAGAAGATACCGCCTTAAAGCAACTATATTTTTTATTAAAATATATGTCGATTGAAAAAAGAGAAGATTTTTTGAATTATTTTAGGTTATCGCCCGAGCATGAAGAAATGCTAAATATTGAAAACTTTCAAATAGATAAAGATAACGGCTTTATACAGATGTTGCATAATGAAATAAGCTTGAGAAAATTATCTGATTACAAAAACTTTAATGATTTTTATAACAACAACTAAGGAGAATAAATAAATGAATATATTTGCTCTTAGCCATAGTCCAATCGTATCAGCACAAATGCAACATGATAAACATGTTGTTAAAATGGTGCTAGAATCAGCGCAAATGCTATGCTCCACGTTTGACCCGAATGTGTATGATGTACCTTACAAAAGGGTGCATTACAATCATCCATGCACTAAATGGGCGAGGGAAAACATCGGTAATTTCTTTTGGCTTGTAAATCATGGATTAGCGCTAGCATCTGAGTACACTCACAGATACGGCAAAGTTCACATGTCTGAAAAAGTTATTAAGTGGTGTAAGAAAAATATACTTAGCACAGATATATCAAAACATCCGACGATTACACCGTTTGCTCAAGCCATGCCCGACGAGTACAAAGACAAATACTCTGTGCTAGCATACAGAAAATATTATGTAGGTGAAAAGCTGAATAATGCCAAGTGGACAAACCGACCAATACCTAAACTTTTTCAACCATATATTAATTAATTATTACTTGATACTTTAGTGAAAGTAATAATTAATTAAATAAAACAAACGGAGGGCCAACAACATGGCAAAACCAAAAAAAGCAATTACAATCGAATTTTCATCTGAAAAGGCGAGGGATTTCTTTGCTGAACTCGTAGCCACCAACTTGGTTATGGTAGAAGACATGAGCAAGAGCGACAGAAAAACTGTCGATAAACTGTTTAAGTTTTACACAAACGTTATCTTCAGAGCGCTTAGCAAGGCCCTCAGTAATGAAAACGCTAATGTAGACAAGAGGCACAGAGCGCTGATTGTGGGTACTGTGCTAGCTGATATGCAGACCATGATTGTACCAATCGTATCCAAACTCCGTAAAAACAGATTAGATGAAAATCTAATTCTAAACCCCGACGATTTAGCTAAACAATGCGGTATTATAGACGATACAGAATCTTTACAGATAGTTGCTAAACATACTTCCGAGGGGCAGATACTAGAGACATACATCGGAGATGCTATAACTATCCCCGAGGATGAGCTTACAGATGAAGTAAAAAAACTTTTAGACAGTATTTCTAACACAGATATTGTCGGCAATTCTTAATCAATAACAAAAAAAAGGAGCATATAAATGCATACAATACAAGTAAGTGATAATAGTGAAATTAGAGTGACAAAAGACACCGTAAACGGTAGAACCTTTGGGCAGATAAGACTTTGGACGAAGAAAAAAGATACTGATGAGATGATTCCAACACGTAAGGGGGTAGCATTCAATCCCGAGCTAGCACCAAAAATCATCGAGGGATTAATTGCGCTGGACGAACAGACGGTTACTGCGTAAATTATGTATTCAACCGAGGGTCAGCATGTATATGTTGGCCCTCACAAAAAAGGAGAAATAAATGCAAAACCTATATTATGGAATAGCTGATTGTCATGGAATAGAATCTTTTTTAAAAGAAGATTCAGACATGAATAAGAACATGAATCTTATGAAAGTTAGAGCAGATGCGAATGAGCAAAGACATGCTATCCTGTATGTAACTAAGCTTGATACGAAGAACGCTGATTTTATAGAAGGATTACTTAATAAAGGAAAACATAAAGAGGCTTTGACGTACTTAAAGGAAGTGAATAAGGATATAAAAGTTAGTGGTGGAGAAGATGCTAGAAAAAGCTTGAAGGTTATTCCTAATCCCGAGTTAGACCCATTTAACTAGTTACCCGCTTAAGAGGAGCGAGGGCGGTAGAAAGATACCGAGAAAGAACCGCCCTCGCATTATAATAGTCTAACTAATTATATATAACATAACTAAACCAATAATAAATGAGTTAGACATAACTAACAAATAACAAACGCTAAAATATACTAATTCCCCTTGTAGTTTTCAACTATTTTTTTAAAATCATTGATAGTTGGATATATGTTATTATCAGCCTGTTCTTTATTTAAAATAAACTTAGGATTGCTTTCTTTTTCATGTTCCCAAGTTTTAGAATCTTCCCAATCACCTGTAGGCGAAAATTTATAAGCCATGTTTGCGGGTACGTCATTAAAATTTCTAAGCTCAGATGCTAACTTCTCTATCTCTTTAAATGCTTTACCTTTTCCCAACCTGCCGTTTCGTGCTAGCTTACAAACTTGAGATATGCCGTCAGTTATTTGATAAACTTTGTTTACGGTATTCTTAAGATGTGCGCCTAGATTATCTCTTTGCTCTTTATACTGTTGTTTCTTTAACATCTATATCCTTTCTATAATCGTGCCTAATTTTCTTGTAATCTTTTCTAATTACAAATTTTACACCGCCTTTATCATTTTCAACTTCTTCTTTTATTTCTAAATGAGAATATTGAAAATCATCAGACAGGCTATCTCTGTTTATAAAATCTATAAACTCAGTTGCTCTCATTTTTCTTCCTTTCCTTTGCTAGCATAAGTTTTAATATTGCTGAAGATAGGTACACGCATGCGTCTAATAGTTCTTCTAGCGTTTCTTTTTCCCAGTCCCTACCATCAAAAACATCCAGTTGCTCACCGTATTCCCTCTTACCAATATCCAGTCTTTGCTGAATTAGCTCTATTATCTTGTCGTTCATGCTAGCTCAGCTTCATAACTAAGGGCGCGACGGAGGACACGGGTTTTAGACAAGTGAGGTTTGCTCAAGGGATTCGCGCCCCTAGTAATTATAAGCATTTATCGCACACTTCTCTTTCTTTGCCATAAGTTACAAAATCTTCATAATGTAAAACATGTATTTTTCCATTAGTTTTACGTCTTTTCTCCCAACATCTTCTACACTTACAACAATATTTAATATTTACGTCTGCTTTTTTACCATCGTAATCCGTGAATCCATTATATTTTTTGGGGGCACGACTTAAATCGTCAATTATCAGTTCTTTAATCATAAAGCGATACTCCTACCACAGGTAATGATAAACAACTTATTTTTAACAAAAATCGAAAAGCGCCAACCTTGCATTACTGCACCCCCAAATTCTCTAACAGACTACCTAATGATTGAGTTGATTCATCTGAGCTTGTGCTAGCTTGAGTTTTCCCTGGAAATCCAGATTCTGGCGTTCTGGGGCTTCTGGACTTTGCTAGCTCAGCTTTTTTTGCTCTTATTTCAATCATAGCACTTACCTTAGTTAAGTAAAAATCTTCTTTACAAGATTTACACAATGCTTTGCTTCCTGTAAAGTCTTCTTCTTTTGTCTTAATTGTATGCTCACAACTTGGACACATATATTCTTTTTCAATATCTTTTTTCACAGACAATCTATCAACAGTTTTTGTATCGCTCAATAACTCGTCATTAAAGCGCTCTTGATTCAACCATGTGCTAGCCATAGGAATATACTCTGCGCTTGTACCATGTTGTTTCCAATATTTTTTGTAAGATTCTAAGCCGTTTATAATAGTCTCAACAGAAGTTCCTTTTTTTCTAAGACTAATAAACTTATCTTGAGCTCTCTTTTTATTATCGCGTCTTGGATATATTGACCAAAAATCGCTTTCAAATTCTTTTTTAAATACTTGGTTATCTTTATTTCTTTTTACTTTAACTTCTACTTCTTCTTCTACTTCTATTATGGATGGCTCAGCTATAGCCTTGCTATGGCCTTGCCATCTAGACTTTGCACCTTTACGACCATTAGCACTCATTCTTTCTCTATATTCTATCATGTTTGTACGCTCAGATTCTAGTCTTCTATTATACAATCTACCATCTTTTTCAAAAAAACAACCACTTACTACGTCCCAATCGCTATCAAAATCAGTATGGTTACCGCACAGTATTCTTAATTTAAGAATATCAGATGGTAATGAACCTTCAATCCATTCGTATGCTAGCAAAGTTATATATATACCTCTTTGCGCCATAGTCATAGTAGTTACGTTTATATCAGATAAAAAATCACCAGCATAGAATTGAAATGCTGGAGCCTTCCCTATTTTATTACCCATTTTTATTTTCCTCGTTTTTTGTTAGTATGTTTTCTCGTTTTATAGAATAGTATTTTTTTCTAGGCCATTTTGATATGATAAAAATATAATCATCAGATACAGATGCTACTTCACCGCTTACGTAATCTTCTTCTCCGTTTGGCAGGGTAATCTTCGCAGTTACCTGTTCCCCTAGATTATATTCCCTCATCGATTCTCCTTCCTATATCCGCCATCCTTTCTGATTCAATCATTGCTTTTTCTTCTGACTTAAAATCCTCAGTATCATCATGTATTAATTCTAGAAACTCATCAAACGGTAAAATTGCATAAATTGTTCCCCTATCTTCTTTAACAACTTGTACGTCTACAGTATCGGGATTAGGTTTTATCCATTGTGCTATATTTTTTCTAACTTTGCATTGAACTCGCCATTCTTTATCTTTACCTGTTAGTACGACATCAACTTCTTCTGCATGCCCTAATGATAGACCATTGCTAGCATAGGCTCTTTCAGCTTCTACATTGTTTTGTTTAGCAATATTAACAACTTCACGTTCAAATCTATTACCTTTTTGCTTACTTCTACTTGGCATTTTTAGCTTTCTTTTTTTTATTTACAAATTCTAATTTATCTTCATTTAAAAGCCTATATTCAGCAGTTATTCCTCTTAAAGCTTTATACTTAATTCTTCTTAAGTCAGTATAACGTTTAAATCCAGCTTTTGTAGCTAGAAGTTCTACTGTATATTTACAATCACTATTTAATTCATCCCAAAAACATTCAAAAGAATTAAGTATCCATCCTATATCTCTTTTTTCCATTACTACATAATTATCATCATTTTTATTTTTTTTTACACTCATTTTATATCCCTGTAGGGGCAAGAAAAAACTCTTGCCCCTGTTATCATGTGGCCTTGCGGAGTCCTACATGAATGTTAAGTTGTAATTATCACCTACAGTAATTTGCTCAACAAGCTCATATTTAGCATAATTACTGTCCCTTCCTCGTCTATCTTTAGAGCTTACCATCTTGGTTACTATATTATAACCTTCTCTTCTGAGCCTTAATATTACATCAGATAATCTTGTGATGCCATATTCTTGTATAGCCGTCCATGATGTAATAGATTTATTTTCTTTTAAATGCTCCAAGATAATCTCTTTTTGTCCTTTAGAACGGTAAGTCATCATCTACCCCCAACTCTAAACTTGGCTCAGAACTTAGTTGCATCTCTCTCTGAATTTCCTTCTCATCATGCTTATCTTCTTTCTTCTTAGCGTCCATATTTTCAGATGCCCTAGCAGTAATTTCTGCTACCGCCATAGTTTGCCATTTTACATTATCTGAATTATTGGCTAACCAAGTTACGTAATCCTTAGGCAAATCTCTCCACAATTCTCCTTTGTGCTTACCAAAAGTTATCATAGAATTTCTTGCACTATCAGTATGAACATAAGGCTCATTGCTTTGAGCTTGGCCATTACTTGAAGGTGCGCTAGGTTTTGTATTCTGTTGAGATATTGCATTAGCAACTTCATCAGCAGATGCAAACTCAGTTCCACCAAATCCAGCACTAGCTAATGCTCTACCGATAGCAGATGTTTCACAGTTTTCTAGCGCAGAAGTTTTATTAATCATACTACTATCATACACCTCTTCAGCATGTCCTGTATATATGCTATCATTTACAGAAACTGTAGCTTTCATCACTACTTTATTTTCTTCGGTAAAACATATTTTAGTCTTTATGCTTTTTACTGCATCTTTATGCTCCTCATGAAAAAGATTAACTCTTTCAGCAACTGTTCGGTATTCTTTACCATGTATTTTTACAGACATATTTACTCCTCTGTTATGTTCTTTGTTGTTTGGTAACTAAAGCTAGTTTTCTCCTCTTCATAACAAATATCGGGTTTATCTCCCATTACTTGTATATATTGAGCAATAGCTTTCTTATCGGGTTTTTCAACGACTCTAGTCGGTATGTTGTTGTCAAATGAAAACTTCAACAATGTTTTATCGTCGCTAAAATTTAGTTTTCTTCTCGTAGTTAATCGAAGTACACCGTTAGGTAACTTTGATGTTTTCTTACCAGAGTTTTGATTTTCTAATTTCATGTGTTGCTCTAGCAAGTGAGTTCTATAATTAATTTGACTTTGAACAGAATAGATTCTCCTATCGTAAAAATCAATCGATTCTTGCTTTCTCATCTCTAGCTCTTCAATATCTTTCTCCAACTCTTTAATTTTCCATAAAAGCTGGTCAGCATGCACATCTTTTATTTGTACTTGCTCTTCAGCAATCCTGTAATCTTTCTCGTTTTTTAATTCATCTAAAACAAGTACAGGATGAGATTCTTTTGTATCGCTACTCATTTTACCCCCTTTTTAAATGGTGACTCAAAAAACTTATATACTCCTCGTATAACTGCATCCATAAATAAATTCTTTGATTTACGCTTATATTTTTTTGTTAGTTTCAATTACATCCTCCTTTAGTTGGTTATCTGTAGATTTTGGAGCTATAACCCTAAAACCTAAGTTTTCTGCTAGTTTGTAAATAGTGTAGTACAAATTCTTAGCATCTTCATCAGTATTTTTTTTGCCTTTTTTAATTGTCATTTTTAAAACATTATCTTCATGCATAGCTACATCCTTTTAATACTATCTGATTAAAATAATCACACCCTTTTTCTGCAAAACAATCTTTTCCCTCATGTTCTTTGCTGAGCACTTGAGCAATCTGTTTACCACTTTCATTTCTAACAAACATAACACCACTACACTTGCCTACATTATAGTTAGCGCACTCTTGCCGAGCAACTGACTCACTTTTTTTCATGTTGACCTCTTATAATTATTAGTTCTTTCACTAAAGTTCAAGAACTAATAATTATAGGTCTACAGGTTTATATACTGTTTTATTAATAAGATTATCTAGTTCTGTTCTAACTATGATAAAATTCTTACCGTTTGGTTTACTTGCTTTGAGTGTCCCTGTTTTTATCCAACTTCTAACAGTTCCAACTGTCACATTTAGCTGGCTAGCAACTTCTTTTACTGAGTAAAATTCTTGCATAATATTCCTTTACCTTTGTTTTGTTAGGTTTGAATATAGTTAGTAAAAAGAATATTACAAAAGTTTTTTATATTTTTTTCTTTTATATTTTAAATACTCAGCGCCTTCGTAAGGATTAAAAAATGTAGTAATAAGTCTGTTATCATTATCTTCATATGCTGGGTCAATGATTGTAACAGGAGCATTAAATATATTTCTATCATCTAATCCTAGCTTATCTGCGTAGCTATCCATGTTTTTAAACGACGCTACCTGTATAGCGTGACTTATAAGCCCGCTAGCAGGGTCTTTCAAAACCTGATACCCTGACACGTGAATGTGACCCGCTGTTAGAATATGGTCTCTCCACCCTGTTTGCACAGCTCGACTTATAGCATGAGCTGTATTCCACATCGAATGCCCCTTAAACTGATGCCTAGCATTTATGCGCACAGTCCTGCCGTTCGGAAAAACTAAGTTCATTCTAGCACCGTGCTGTTGATATATGGTAGGCTTACCTCGCATAATAAAGTCTAGAGGGTCTCCGTCACCACTCCATACATCATGATTTCCAGCTATAAGATATAGCCAAGTTAGCTTTTCTAGAAAATACTCAGTTAAGGCCCAAGATTCTTTAGCAGTTGTTGCTTGCTGACCGTGCAATGCTTGAAGTCTTCCTACCCAATTATTTTGAACATCACCTAAATTACCAGCAAACATACCGTCAGTTGATTCTATAAGGTCGCATAAATCAAATATCTCAGCTAAGTTTGTACCATCATCATCTACATGCGGGTCTCCAAAATGACATATACCTATAGGGCCATTTATATTAATCGCTATATCTATTAACTTTTTTTGTTCGTATGCGGAATATTTTTTATTGTATCTTTTATTTCTGTATTTAATAAGCTCTTTTATGTCAATATCCTCATCGGGTTCGACCATTCTAGCAAACTTATTTTCTTCTATAATTTCTGGAGCTATTGTTTTTTTAAAACAAGAGTTACAATAAAAGCGTTGTCTTTTTCTGTTATTTTTCCAATATTGAAAGCCATCTTTTCTTACGTCAGTAGACTGACAATGAGGACAACCAACAACATTACCTTCTGAGTCTTTACAAAATTTATCTCTTGTAAGACCGTTCTTTTGTTTTTTCAAAACTAATCTAGTAGTTCTACGTGAACTAAATCGTCAAAGCTGTTGTCTGCTATTTCGCCATCATTATCCCAATCTCCGCCCCAGCGAATATTAATATTAAGTTGTTTTGCAATTCCTCTTAACATGCCCCCCATATAATGAAACCTTTCTCTATCTTCCCAATCTATTGGATAAGGTGCTAAGTCAACGGCCTTACCTTCAAGATGTTTACTATATTTTGTTTTTGATTTACCCTGTGCTAGAAGCTCTTTTTGTCTTTCTTTACTTCTTAGTCCTTCGATAATAGTTACATCCATTATTTTTATAAGTTCATTAAGAATATTTACTAGCTTTGGATTAACTCCTTTTAATCTGTCTTTTGACCTCTTTCCAAATTTTGGCATTACTTACCCCAGAGATTCCATTTACTTTGAAGCACGGCCTTACCAACATCTAGTGCTTCTTTCATAATTTTATCTTTTTCGGATTTAGTAAGCTTTTTATCTTTGTACCCTTCTTCTAGCGCTTTTACTAGCTCACCTAATTGTATTACAATATTTCTGTTTTTAGCAGTAACAGATGTTGCGTATCCAGCTATAATTAATCCAACTAAATAAAATAAGTTAGACCAACTAAGCCAATCATTAAAGAAGTCCATATTATTCCCTTTCCTTTAGTGTTAATTTAATTTCTTCAATATCTTTCATAATCACGTCCAATTTGTATGTAATAAGCTTTCTATCGGCATCTAATTCGGTGATATTTGCCTTTAAATCAAGCTCTTTTTTAATTATGTCTATATCATACTGCATAAATCCAAATGCTAGCGTAACAGAGCAAATAAGAGCTATTATTGTAACAATATTTTCTAATGATATGTTAGTATTTAATTTCATTAGTGCTTACCATTTAATCTTGATATTATCCCTTTTATTTCTGATACTTGATTATCTAAATCATTTATTTCTTTTGTAAGGTCATCAAATTTTCTATCAAGTCTTTCGTCTGTTTTGTTCCATCTATCAATTAACTTAATAAGCATGCCTTCTGTATTTTCTAGCGTTTCGCTTTGTCCTCTATTTTCTGTTTTTAGGTCTGCTAAACTTTCTGCCTGCGCAGACCCTCTTTTGTTCATAGAGAAGACCATATACACTAGCAAAGCCCCTACGACACCTATCATACCCGCTTCGCTGTAAATCTCTAGAAAATTCATTTTTCATCCTTGTAAATATAGGAATAATTTAAATTATATGAAGTAGAAATGTTATTATTTTTATTTAAATGTCCTGTAATTTGTTCTTCATCGCACTTTTTACATAAACCATTGTATGGTTTTAAGCACCAATCGTTACATATCGTACAGCAAAAGCGTTTCTGAGTCATTATCGCACTCTTCGTAATTCTTTGTTAATAAAATAATCATGTTCAATATCATCTAATTCAGTCCATTTGTCTTCAATCCACCAATCGGTAAGATTTATTTTTTTCTTTTTCTTTTTCCCCAAGATAAAGGATTTAAGTTTAATTCCTCTTCGTACCATTTTAATTGCTCCTGCATTTGTGCTAGCTTAATTTGTTCTTCTTCTATATGTTTATTTACAAGCTCTTCAATGTTGGTATCAGAGAGTTCAACTCTTCGCTCAAGCTCTGTAATTCTATTTGTAATTTGTAGGTATCCATAAACAATACCAGAAATGGCAACACAAATTTGTATAAGCCACTTAATGTTAAG
>MDSW01188562.1_pt1 | contig 35651 bp, 27 predicted proteins | sample 811171 | NCBI WGS metagenome assembly MDSW01 (sample SAMN05326641, study PRJNA326480) | marine metagenome | isolation source: seawater | place: Atlantic Ocean: North West | collected 2012 | reverse complement strand
CCTACACCTACGCCTACACCAACGCCTACACCAACGCCTACACCAACGCCTACACCAACGCCAACGCCAACACCAACACCTACGCCTACGCCTACGCCTACGCCTACACCAACGCCAACGCCTACGGCTACAACTACAACTACTACAACCACTTCAACTACCGGTACTACTACAACTACTGGTACTACTACAACTACTTCAACAACTGGTACGTAGACCAAGAGTTCATTAAGTACTTATTTTTCAGGAATAAGATTTTCCTTCTTTTTTTGGGAATCAACAGTTAGATGACCTGAGATTAGTCTAATAATCAAATGGGAATAAATATCACTCTAAATCTATGTATTGAGTTAATATCATAATCTATGAAGAAACTTAGTTTATTGATACTACTGATTGTATTTTTTCATCAAAATGATGCTAGATCTCAGGCAGGTGTTACAAATTATTCTAATAATGTTTATGGCTCAACTGGATTGATAGTTAATCCTAGCGCCAGATTTTCTCCTGATGGAGAATTTGTTTTTGGGATCTCATCTGAGTCACCATATAAGAGGCTTTACAGTACTGTTCAATTTTTTCCTTGGCTTGAAGCAACCTTAAAATATACAGAGATAGAAAATCTAGAGTATGGATTAGGCCCAATTAACCCTTCATCAAGTATACAAACCTGGAAAGACAAAGGCGCAGATTTAAAATTTCTTCTAAGGAGAGAAAGCGAGACTTGGCCACAAATCGCTATAGGCTTTGTTGATATAGGTGGCACAGGCGCATTTGCAAGCGAATACTTGGTCGCTTCTAAGAGCATAGGTCCTTTAGATCTAACATTAGGATTAGCTTGGGGAAGAATGGCGACAAAGGGACATATTAACAATCCAATCGGAAGAGATTATAGAAAAAATGAAATCTCATACGGAGGAGAATTTAATTTAGACAATTTCTTTTCTGGAGATAAAGCAGCTTTTTTTGGCGGATTTGAATATTTTACGCCAATCGAGGGATTAAGTTTAAAAATTGAATATGACTCAAATAACTATCAAAATGAATTAGGTAATCTAGTAGGCGTGCCAGCCCCTAACGTAGATTCATCTTTAAACTATGGTTTAAGCTATCATAAAGATATTTACGAAAGGGATGAGATAGATATTGGTTTTGGGGTGGTTCGAGGAAATACGATATTTGCCAATATTGTTTTAAAATCTAACTTAAACGAGTCGAGAACATCACTTTTTAGAACCACTGCACAGCAAATAAATACGAAGAACTATAAGCCATATGAAAATTTAAATTCAAAATGGAAAGACTACATAGCTAATACTATTATTTGGCAGTTAGCAAACCAAGGCGTTGTAACACATAATCTATCTTTTAGTGAGCAAGAAGTAGTAATAGAAATAAGTCAGTCAAGATTTAGAAGACCAATACAGGCTGTTGATGTGATCGGAAGAGTTTTAGCTTCTAATGTTCCAAAAGCTATAAATAAGCTAACGATTATCAATGTTGACGTTGGACTTGAGACTCTCACAGCTACAATTGACAAGGAAACTCTAGTTAGGAAGGCTTCATTAGGGGAATTAAGAGAGGTTGATGTAGACTTCAAATTTAGCTCTTCACCAATAGGTTCAGGTTATATCGAAAACGAAAATAAAAACTTATACCCAAATTTTTATTGGCAGCTAACACCAAGACTTAATGGGACTATACAACATCAAGCAAAATTCTATTTTTATCAATTGGAAGCACTCCTTCATACTGAATACTCTTTCAGGAAAGGCCTCTATCTGACAACAGATTTGGGCTTTAACATTTCAAATAATTTTGAAGATTATACTTATCATATTCCTGATGGCGAGCTTTACCATGTTCGGCAAGATAGAAGATTGTATTTAGTAGAAGGAGAGACCGGCATAAGGAGGATGTCATTAGATAGTTTCGTAAACTACAATAAAAATATTAAAGCAAAATTTTCTGCTGGTATCCTTGAGTGGATGTATGGAGGTATTGGAGGCGAAATAATTTATTTTCCTGAATTTAAGAATTGGGCTATAGGTTTTGATGCTTATTGGGTTAAGCAAAGAGAATTTAATCAGCTATTTAGCTTCAAAAAATATGACACTATCACAGGTTTTTTAACTTATTATCATGATATTCCATTCTATAATATGAGGTTTAAAGCCAGCTTTGGACGATTCTTAGGCAAAGATAAGGGCGCACACCTAGATCTCTCAAGGCGATTTGATAATGGATCTAGAGTAGGCGCCATTGTCGCAATTACTGATTGTGATTCCGAATGTGTTGGAGAAGGCAGTTTTAATAAGTGGGTTTATTTCAGCATGCCAATGGATTTATTTTCACGGTCAACAGTGAGAAATTTTTCAGGCTATACATGGTCACCTCTGACAAAAGATGCAGGACAGAAAGTTCAACCTGGAAGACTCTATGACCATGTTATTCATGCCAAAGATGAAGTTGAAACTCTCAGGAGAGAGAATTGGTCATTTAAAAAGATTATCTCTGGAATTAGTAGGTCTCCAAAGAAAATCTAAATTATCAAAATGATTGAACGTAATTTTCTATTTCGGTGAACATTAAAGACACAAAAGACCTTCTTAAGTATCATTTCACTGATTTTGAAGAATTTATTCCTGCTGGGGCAGTTGGGATTGAAAAAGAAAATCTAAGAGCATGCAAAGGTTCTATTTCGCTAGAAGATCATCCAACCATAATTGGCGCACCGTTGACAAATAAGTATTTTACTACTGACTTTTCAGAGGCTCAGTTGGAAATAGTTACACCTCCTGATATGAATAAAAATAATACTCTTGAATTTCTCAGACATTTACATGAGTTTGTATATAAAAATCTAGGAAGTGAGACATTATGGTGTTTTAGTATGCCGCCATTTATTGAGTCTGAGGACATGATACGAATAGCTGAATATGGAAGCTCAAATTTAGCTCAGTTTAAAATGATATACAGACGTGGTTTAGCAAATCGCTATGGAAGGATGATGCAAGCGATTTCTGGAATTCATTATAATTATTCATTTTCAGATTTTTTCTTAGGGCAATTAGGCATAGACAACAAAAATAAATCCCATAAGAATTTTATTTCAAACTATTACTTTAGGGTCATTAGGAATATCAAAAGATTTAATTGGCTCATCTTGTATCTTTTTGGAGCATCTCCTGTAGTTACTAGAAATTTTATTGGCGATAATAAGATTAATTTTAAATCTAGAAGCGATTACTTTTATTTGCCATTCTCAACTTCATTTAGAATGAGTAGTGCCGGCTATCAAAATAAAAAAAGGGGGAAGTTATCTATTTCAACAGATTCATTAAACAAGTTTATTAATGATCTACAGCATGCAACAAAAACTGAGAGTAAAGAATTTATTGATATTTATCATTCAGTTACTGAATCGTGGCCTCAGATTAATGCAAATCAACTTCAGATTGAGGATGAGTTTTATGAAATTGTAAGGCCAAAAAGTATGTTGGCTGAGCATCCTAGGCTTAGTTCAAATTTGAAAGTTAGTGGCGTTGACTATATTGAACTGAGATCAATAGATTTAAATCCATTTTCCCCTGAAGGTATTGATATTGAAACATTTGAGTTTTTAGAGGCACTGATAATTTACTCTGGACTTATTGCTAGTCCAAAAATTTCAGATGATGAATTAGTAGAAATAAAAAATAATGATCAACTTGTAGCATTAGAGGGAAGAAACCCAAGTTTGAAATTATATAGGAACGGTAAAGAAGTCCTTCTTAGAGACTGGGCAAATGAAATATTAGATGAGATCGAACCTATTACAACAAGATTAGGAGTCAAAGAAAACATAATGAAAAAATATAGCAGTATGATTCATCACCCAGAATTAACAATTTCAGGGCAAGTTTTTAATATTCTTTTTGAAAAATATAACAGCTTTCATGAAATGGCTTGGGATTATTCAAATAAGCATAAGGATTACTATAAATCATTAACCATCGAGGAAAATCCACTATGGAAGGATTTCGAAGAAGAGGCAAAAAATTCGTTTTCTAAGAAGAACGAACTTGAGAATAATGATAAAAGACTATTTGAAGAGTTTGTGGAGAGTTATTTTTCTGAATAAACTATTCGAACTACCCCAATATTATGTAAGTTTATTTACATATAATCATCTATAATTGAATTATCTTATTTTAATTTTCATATCATGAAGATACTTGTTACAGGTTCAGCAGGATTTATTGGCTCGTCTTTGGTGTTAGACCTCTTAAAAGAAAACCATATCATTCATGGTGTTGATAATCATAATGAATATTACGACCCTATTTTAAAGGAGAAGAGACTAGAAAGGTTTCTCAACCATGAAAACTATTCACATCACAGAATATCAATTGATAATAATAATGATCTCTGCCAAGTTTTTGACGATTTTAGGCCGCAAATTGTTGTGAATCTTGCAGCACAGGCTGGAGTAAGATATTCGCTGGAAAATCCATCCGCATATATTTCTTCAAACCTTGTTGGTTTTGCCAATATTTTGGAGAATTGTAAAATATATGAAGTAGAACATTTATTATATGCTTCCTCTAGTTCAGTTTACGGAGGAAATTCAAAGATACCTTTTTCTGTCAGAGATAATGCTGATTGGCCAATAAGTCTTTATGCAGCAACCAAGAGATCAAATGAAATGCTCGCCCATTCTTACAGTGCGTTATTTGGATTACCCACAACTGGACTAAGATTTTTTACTGTCTATGGGCCTTGGGGTAGGCCAGATATGGCATTATTTAAATTTACTGATGCATTAATAAAAGACAGGCCACTGGATATATATAACCATGGTAAACATGCGAGAGACTTCACATACATTGACGATATTGTGAAAGGAATTCTAGCGATGATTAATAATCCACCTAAAGCTTCAGATAAAATAAATGATATATCTGAGCCTTGGAGAAGTTTTGCGCCTTTCAGGGTATATAATCTTGGTAACGGTAAAGTAGAGAAACTAATGGATTATGTTAAAGAACTTGAAAGATGTTTGAATAAAAAAGCAAAAATAAATTTCCTTCCGATGCAAGTTGGCGATGTACATGAAACACATGCTGATATGACAGAAACTTACAATGATTTTGATTTCAAGACCCAAACTAACATTACTATTGGAATTAGAAATTTTGTAGAATGGTATTTAGATTATTATGCAAATCATATTTCATAATGATCATTTAATTTGAATGTACTTGAATTTAAAAAACTAAGATTGAGTATTCTGGAAAAATGTTAAGAAAAATAATAAGGCTATCAAATATTAATGTTGCACTCATCTCGCTTTTTATGATTAATGCTTCCATTTCTCAGACTGTCGATGATTTGATTTCTCAGCTAGATGTTGATCCAAATCAGCAGCAAGAAATTCAGAGAATGATCCAAGGAAGTGATGCTTCAGCTGGTCAAAGGCTTGTAGATGTCCCCCAAGCTACATCAGTTCAATCTCTTCAGAGAAATACAGAATCCTTTGAAGTTAATGGCATTAAAAAATATGGATATGATCTTTTCTCTGGGACCTCTCAGCCATTCACAATGAATGCAACTGTCCCATCTAACTACCTCATTGGTGTTGGAGATGAGATAGAAATACTCTTTCTAGGAAGTGAGAATAGAATAGCCAAGCTCATGGTTAATAGAGAAGGTACAGTTTTCGTTCCAGATATAGGACCAATAACCGTTGCTGGGCTCACATTTAGAGAAGCTAAAGAGCTTTTGCAAACAAGAATAAGAAATCAAAAGATTGGTGTAGAGGCGAGTATTACTATGGGTAAGCTTCAGCCAATCCAGATTTTTATCACAGGAGATGCAGTTAATCCAGGATCATTCCTTGTAAGCTCTTTATCTACTTTAACAAACGCATTGTTTGTCAGTGGTGGAATTAAGGATATTGGCTCTTTAAGAAAGATTGATCTAAAAAGAAATGGAGAAATTGTTGCTAGATTTGACCTATATGACTTTCTCATGAAAGGAGACAATTCAGCAGACGTTAGGTTAGAACCAGGAGATGTTATATACATTCCTCCAGTTGGTGAAACAATAACTATTAGGGGAGAGATTGTTAGGGAGGCAATATACGAGCTTTTAGGCGGTGAATCATTGGATGAAATTATTAGTTATGCAGGTGGCTTACTACCTAGTACTAATAAGAAACTGGTTCAGCTAAAAAGGTTCTCAGGATCTAAACTAGAGTTAATTGATATTGATCTATCTAAAGATAATCCAAATACGTTTTATGTTACCAATGGAGACGATTTCAAATTTAGTCGAATCTACGAGCAAGTAGAAAATTATGTTTATCTTGAGGGTTTTCTTAAAGAGACAGGAATGATTCAATGGAAAGATTCTATGACTGTTTCGGATGTGATATCAGTTGACCAAAGCTTATTGAGCGGAACAGATTTAAACTATGCTGTTATTGTTTCAGAAAATTTTCCCGATGGGCAATTATCAATGAATGGTTTCAATCTTGGTAAAGCTATTGAGCAGAGCAAATCAGAGCATGACCCCATTCTAAGACCAAGGGATACAGTATTGATTTTTTCTTTAATTGACTCTGGAGAAGAGGAAAAATGTTCTTTTGCATCTAAAAAGATCAATAATCTCTGCAATAGAATCAATTCATTAGAGCTTTCAAGTGAGGGCGATGAGAATGAGGATATAGATGGTATAATGAGTAACAGAAATCTCATTCTTTCCCCGTATATATTTATTCTCAGAAATCAATCAAATGAGTTCGGCAAAAGAAAATTAAGCACAATAACAGGTGCCGTTAGATATCCAGGAACATATCCACATGATGAATCAAAAACAGCTGCTTATCTAATTGATGCAGCCGGTGGTCTTAGTTCTAAGGCATATAAATCAGAAGCTGAAATAATCACTAAATCAATTAATAGATTTGGTGAAGTTAAATTCTCACAAAAGAGCTTTAATTTAGAAAGAAGTTTAAATGAGTCAATGCCCCTAGAATCGCAATTAAATATCAAAGCAATTAGAGAAGATGAAAGCTATGTCAATATTAGTGGCGAGGTTCTATTTCCAGGAAGATACTCGCTAATAAATAATGAAACTCTTTCAGATTTAGTTAAGAGGGCCGGTGGATTTACTGAAGATGCATTTATAAATGGAGCTTTTTTTAGTAGAGAGAAGCTCAGACAAATAGAAGAAGAAAGATTAGATGAAGCAAGAGTGCTCTTAGAACAGGAAGTATTACTGTCAAGTATGAATGAGCTTGGCCAGGTTCAGAATGAACAGTTAGTTTCTCAGCTCAACAGAGCTGCTTCTTCAATTCAGGCCACAGGAAGGCTAGTAATTGATTTGGAAAAAATAATGAATGGTACAAACAAAGACATCATTCTTGAAGATCTCGATAATCTAATAGTACCAAAGAAATCATCCGAAGTTACAGTTATAGGAGAGGTAAACACTCAAACCTCACATGTATTCTCAGATACAATTTCTAAAGATGAATATATTGAGCTAAGCGGAGGATTCACAGCTTTTGCTGATCAGAATGGAAGTTATGTTATTAGTTCGAATGGATCCATTAAGTCGGTTTCTGAACAAGGTTTTTTTAGAGGTCAGATTAACCAAATAGAACCAGGAGATACGATTGTCGTTCCTGCAGATATCAAATCAACAGATAGAATTAGAACTGCGACTGAACTAACACAGATTATCTATCAGATGTCAGTTGCAGCGGCAGCTGTCTCTAGCTTTTAATTTTTTTAATTACTATTATTATTTTATTTAATCCATCTAGTAAATGACAAATCAGACTGAGAAAATAGAGTTATCGATTAAAGATATAGTTTTGGAATTGGCTAGCTCTGCCAAAACTATTATTCTAACCACTATCTTATTTGGGTCTATCACTGCTATTTATAGCCTCACATTAGCACCTGTTTATCAATCAACTGTATTGGTTACCTCAGCTGCTAAGAGCGAGGCCACAGGCGGATCATTAGCTGCTTTAACTTCACGATTTAGTGGTCTTGCCAGTATAGCTGGTGTCAGCCTTACAGGCGCAGCTGCTGCATTGGATGCTGAAATGAAGATTGCATATTTAAGATCTAAGAAATTTACAATGATGTTTATTGAGGAACAGGGTCTTTATCCCATTCTATATCCTCAAGAATGGAGCATTGAAACTTCTGGATGGAAGGATCCAGAAAATCACCCATCAATGGAAGACATTTACAAAAACTTTGATAAATCAATCAGAAAAGTCTCATTTAATGCACAAACAAATCTGCTAACAATCAGTGTAAACTTTAGAGACCCTGTGATAGCAGCCAAAATAGCCAATGGAAGCATTGACTCACTTAATCGACATATGAAATCTAAAACAATTGATGAGTCTGATAGAAATATTGCCTATCTTGAAAAGGAATTAAAAGAAACGAACCAGGTCGATCTAAGACAAGTTTTATATAGCATGATCGCTCAGCAAGTTCAGTCAAAGATGATTGCCAATGTTACAGAAGAGACAGCATTCAAAGTGATTGACCCAGCTTTGCCCGCATCAAAAAGAGTCTCTCCAAAAAGGACACAAATGACTATCTTTGGATCAATAATTGGGTTTTTTCTCAGTTGCTTTTTTGTACTGATTAGAAAAACAGCTTTATATGACTCGATGGTCATCTTTTTGAGAGAGTTAAAGGAAAACATCTGATTCGAAACATCACAGAGAATCTTTCTGGCATTTATTAAGAGCTAACTTGACTGAAAAAGAAAAAACAATTGCAATTATAGGCTTAGGATATGTTGGCCTCCCATTGGCCATTGTTTTTTCGGAAAAATTTACTGTCATTGGCTTTGATATAAACCATGGAAGAGTCGAAGATTTAAAGAAAAATAAAGATACTACATTGGAATGTAGCGAGGGTGAGCTAAGAAATGCAAATATTCACTTCACATCAAACATCGAGAGAATAAAGAAAGCGAATGTATTCATAGTTACTGTCCCAACACCTGTTGATAGAGAAAATGTACCTGATTTCACTCATTTAGAATCTGCGTCTAAGACAGTCGCGTATGCTCTTAGTAAAGGTGATTATGTTATTTATGAGTCAACTGTATTTCCTGGGGCCACAGAAGAAATATGCCTACCAATTTTAGAAAAACATTCTCAAATGAAATGCAATAAAGATTTTTTCATAGGTTATAGTCCAGAAAGAATCAACCCGGGAGATAAGTCAAAGAAGATTCATGAAATTACCAAAATAACCTCTGGAAGTTGTGAGGAAGCGTCAGAGTATATAGATTTGCTTTACTCTCAAGTAATAAAAGCAGGAACACATAAAGCGTCATCTATAAAGGTAGCAGAGGCAGCAAAGGTTATTGAGAATACACAAAGAGACTTAAATATTGCTTTAGTCAATGAGCTTTCTATTATCTTTTCTCATTTAGATATTGATACACATGAAGTGCTGGATGCAGCTGCAACAAAATGGAACTTTCATCATTTTGTTCCAGGAATGGTTGGCGGGCATTGTATTGGCGTTGACCCATATTATTTAACATATAAGTCCAAACAAGTTGGCTATGAACCTAAAATTATTCTTTCGGGCAGAGAAATGAATGACCAAATGGCAATTTATTATGGCGATGTGATTTCAAGCAAAATAAATAAAGATAAATCCAATGAGGAAAAAAAGGTTCTCGTCTTAGGTATGACATTTAAAGAGAACTGTCCAGATTTTAGAAATACGAAAGTTATTGATTTGGTTAGATATTTAGAATCTAAACAAATGAAAGTAGATATTTTTGACCCATACATAGAAATAGACTTAATTGGGAAAGAATTTAATCTAAATTTAATTGATAATATTCAACCCAATTACTATGACGGAATAGCAATTACTGTTGCCCATGATCATTTCAAAAGAATGGGAATAGAGCAAATCAAATCATTCGGAAAAGATAAAGTATTAATTTTTGATCTTAAGAATATCTTTCCAATTCATGATGGACTAATTAGGATTTAGAAAAGATACAAGAATATTCAGATGATTATAGCTTTAACAATAGTGGTTATAGTTTTTTATCTAACTCTGACTCGACCAATTCTAGGCTTAATTGCTTTTTTGGTTTTATCATTTTCGATACCTCTGGATATTATTAATGCTGGAAACCTTGGAACTGCAACCAAGATTGCAGGCTTGGGTTTAGCGGGAGGATATTTTTTAAGAGCACTATTGTTAGATCTCAAGCTAGATTTCACTCCTATTTTTATGTCTTCTTTTTTCTTTTTAATGGTATGGAGAATTTTTGAGTCATCAAGATCTCAGGGGCTTCAAGCCGAGATGTGGATAAAGAGTGTTAGCTCTCTGCCAGAGATGGTTTTCACTGTTGTTCTCTTTTTCATTCTTGTACTGATTGTTTGCAATGTTCTTAAAACAAAAGATGATTTTTTTTATATCTCTAGATGGATGGTTTATGGCATTTCTATTTCTGCTTTTTATTCAATTTTTATATCTCTTGGTATTGTAGATCCAATGCCAGAAGCTGCAAGCAATTGGGAAATGTGGGGTAGGGCCTCAGGATTAAGGGATAATCCAAATGATTTTATAGCATATAATGGTCTAGCTATTGGGCTTCAATTGCCTTTTATAATGACAATTTTGAACTCAAAATCAAAATTATTTACAAAAGATTTTATAACCTATTCTGTTTTATTGGTTGTAATGCTGTATGGTCAAATTCTCAGCGGAAGTCGAACAGGACTTCTGATGATTGGTGTTATGGGTTTTGCTTCATTAATTTTGTATAGAAAAGAGCTTAATTACAAAAGAATAAGCATAGCATTTATGGCTTTTATAATCTTTATATTGGCTATTATATTCCTTGGTTTAATTAATCCGCTTAACTTAGTTCACTTATTTGATCTTCCAATTATCTCTGATCTTTTTAGTGGTAACAGTTATGTGTTTGATGCTTCTACATTGCACAGGCTAGAGAGACAGATGATAGTGCTTGAAATGATTTCAAAGAATCCATTTTTTGGAATAGGGCTAGGGAATTATGAGCTATTTATGGGTGATATTTTAGGTTATGGCAGCTCCTCTCATAATTTTTATGTTGAAACTCTAGGTGAGCAAGGTTTGATCGGTCTATCTTTGCTTTTTGCACTTTTATTTGAAATGTTTAGGAACTTTATTAAAGCAAGAAAGCTATTTATGCTAATGAAAAGTCATACATTTATTTTGCTTACTAATGGCTTCTTGATTGCTAGTTCAGGCCTCTGTTTTGAAAGACTCTTTTCATCAGCAGAGGTTACTACGAAGATTATCTATATACTCTTTGGTATATCATATGCGGTATTGAAAATAGCAGAGATTCAGAAAAGCGAGACTCAGAGAACGCTTGCAGATGTCAAATAAAAAAACGCACATTTCATTTCTTATTGGCCAACTAGGAACAGGGGGCTATGAGAAACAAATGACACTTCTCATAAGTAAGCTTAATCATGCTGAATATCGCATTTCTGTTTTTGTATGGGGAAATGATGAAGGCTTTTTCAGGGATGAGTTGAAATCTATTGGATGTGAAATCATTTCTTTGGAATACTTATCAATTTTTGAAAAATTAAAGTTTATTAGGATCAAACTCTCAGAGAATGATTCAGCAATAATACACAACTATAGTTTTTTTCTTAATTTTATTACATGGTTAGTCTCAATAGGAACATCCGCAGAGCCTATAGGCGCAGTAAGAAGCAACATAAAGCATGAAGCTAAAGAGATGTTTTGGTTGATGGGTAAATTAAATGTATTTTTCCCATCAGTTTTAATATTCAATAATTATGCCGCTAAAAATTATGCAGAGGAGTCTATCTTTTTACCTTCAAAAAGATCATCATTGGTCATTCAAAATGGGATTGATCTTTCATTATTTCCTAGAGCTAAATATAAATCTAATGATGAGATAAAACTTGTCTCTATTGGTTCTTTAACTCCGGTGAAAAGACATGACTGGATTATTAATTTAGGTAAAAGGCTTAAGAAGGATAATATCAAATTTAAAATTGATGTCATTGGCGACGGTCCACTTTTCAAAAGCTACAAGAATCAGATCAATCATGCCAAACTTGAAAGTTTGATAATGTTGCATGGGAATAAGAAATCAATTGTTCGTTATTTGTTAGACGCAGATATTTTTATTCATACCTCTGAAGTTGAAGGTTTCCCAAATTCTATAATGGAGGCAATGGCAGTTGGATTACCAGTAGTGACAACGAAAGTTGGTGATGTAAACTTTTTGATTGAAGATGGAAATGAAGGATTTGCAGTACCATTAGATGATTTTGATGAATTTTATGAGAGATTGAACTATCTGATCAAAAATGAAGCTCAGAGATTAAGGATGGGGGCTGCGGCTAGAAATAAAATCAGAAAGAATTACTCAGACCAACTGTTAGTAAATAAAACAACAGACTTATATAAAGAATTAGTTCGGGCTTGATCTATGTGTGGTATTGCTGGCTGGTATAATTCTGAAAATATAGATGGATCCATAATTACATCCATAAAGTCTGATCTTTTTCATAGAGGCCCTGATTCACAAGATCATCAAATTTTCGAAAAATCAGGCTTGATTCATACTCGTCTAAGTATTTTGGATTTGTCAGATAAGGGAAATCAACCCATAAGCAATGATGATAAAAGCATACATGTAGTTTTTAATGGTGAGATATATAATTATCCAGATTTAAAGAATGAATTAATTAAAAAAGGCTATAAATTCAACAGCACCACTGATTCTGAGGTAATACCAAAGCTTTATGAGGAGTATGGAGAAAGTTCATTTGAAATGTTAAGAGGCATGTTTGCCTTTGCCCTTTATGATATGAATATCAATCAGCTTTTTTTAGTAAGGGATAGATTAGGAATAAAGCCCTTATTCTATTCATGCCAGAATAATAGTTTATTTTTTTCTAGTGAAATAAATGCTATTTTGAATTTTCCAATCAGTGACCGGAGCGTTAATGAGCAATCAATTTATGATTTTGCAGCACTTAACTTTATTCCGGCGCCAGCTACATTCTTTAATTCCATTCAATCTTTACTCCCTGGCGAATATATTAAAGCCTCGATTGAGGATAAAATTTGCTCATTTGAAACTAAGAGATACCATGAATTGCATATTAAGCCAAATTTTAATTTATCCCCTGAGTCAGCAACACAGAAGGCTTCTGAGATCTTAAAAAAAGCTGTTGGTAGCCAGTTGATAAGCGATGTAAAGCTTGGTTCATTTCTTAGCGCGGGCATTGATTCACCATTAATTGCCGATACTGCTTCAAATATCTTGAATAATGATCTTGAGACATACACTGTTTGTCTTCAGGATAGCAAATATGACGAATCAGAATTAGCAAAAGAATTGGCTAAAAAAATCAAATCCCATCATAAGAATATTACGACTGAGCAGGAAGTAACTATAAATTTTATCAAGAGCAAGCTACTTTCAACAGGGCAACCATATGCAGATGTTTCAATGTTTGGCGTTAATATTATTGCAAAAGCCATGAAGAACAATATAAAAGTTGCATTAAGTGGTGATGGAGCAGATGAGGTGTTTGGCGGTTATTATATTTTCCATAGATTTGAAAGAAAATTATGGTTTAAAAACTTGCTTAGAATTTTCCCATTTCTAACTAAGATCTTTGTCTTCATGAGTAGAATAGGCATTCAATCTATTGAAAGTATTGGAGAGAAGGCATTAAGGAATAACTTTATCTCAGAAGATAAAATGCTAATTGATTTTTTTACATATATTACTGAGGAGGAGAGGAAAAAATTGTTCCTAAAGAAAGACATTGAACCACTTGAGAGATTATTTTCTTCTTCGGATGTAATAACAATATCAAAACAGCATAGGACAGATAAAGAAAGAATATCAGCAAGATTAACTGAGATATGTCTGAGACTTCAATTGCCAAATGACTTTTTATTCAAGGCTGATCATTTTACGATGCAAGAAAGCCTCGAGGTCAGGGTTCCAATGCTGGATGAAGATCTTGTCGAATTTGGATTAACACTGCCGCACAGGTTAAAAGCAAGGAATAAAAAAGGGAAATTTATATTAAGAAAAATATATGAGCAAACATTTTCAAAAAACCTAGCAAATAGGAAAAAGACAGGGTTTTTTGTGCCAATATTCAAATTATTAGATCTTGATTCTAGAAATGAAATCAAGAATTATCTGTTATCAAAAGATAATCGTTTAAGAAATTATTTTGATTATGCTGTTTACTCCTCATGGGTTAAAAATTTCTTCAATAATAATGATGATGGAAGAGATGATGAGGCTAGAGAAACACAGAAAATATTAATGTTGCTTTCTTTGTCATTGTTTTTGGAAAAATACGAATAAAATTTTAAAGATGATAAAAGTAGTCGTTTTCGATTTTGATGGAACATTAGTAGACTCTAATGAAATCAAGAAAGATATATTTTTTGATATCGCAGAGGATTTTATTAAAGGATCTAGCGATACTATGCGTGATATTTTATCTAGGAATAAGGGTCATATGACACGTTATGAAATTTTTGACGAGTTACTGAATCGCTATAGAGATAAAGAAATGCAAGAAGATGAAATTCATAGTTCGCTAGATATGCTTGTAGAAAAATATACTTTGATCTCTGAGAAGGAAGTCGGCTCCGCAAAGGAAATAGACGGAGCAAGAAATATTTTAGATAGTCTTTACAAGCGCTTTCCATTGTTTATCAATTCAGCTACCCCGACAGAAACTTTAAAAAGAATAATCAAACATAGAAGATGGTCTTCTTACTTTCGCGATATTTTTGGCTCAGAGAGAACAAAACTTGAAAATCTAGAAGCGATAAGAGACTTAGAAGATGTTAAGAGGTCAGATATGATAATGATCGGCGACTCAAACGATGACTACTTTGCTGCAAGAGACTTCAATTGCCATTTTATTGGCCTAGATAATCTAGATTATAGTGATACTTTTATAGTCAAATCTTTATACGAGATTGAAGAATTAATAAATAATATCTAGAGAAATATTTATCTATATAACTTTTCAATTTTAATTTTTGTTCAGCACTCTAGATGCTAAAATGCAGACATGACTAGGGTTAAAATATATGGAGCAGGGTCAATTGGAAATCATCTAGCACACGCGGCTAGAAGTTTGGGTTGGATGGTAGACATTTTTGATATTGATCGAGAAGCATTAGCTCGAACAAAAGAGGATATTTACCCCTCCAGATATGGTTTATGGGATGAAAGCATAGGACTCTTTGCTATAGATGAAGATTCAGGTAATGATTACGATTATGTTTTCGTAGGAACACCTCCAGATTCACATATGAAGGTAGCGCTTACTTCACTAGAGGTTGACCAACCTAAATGTATTTTGATTGAAAAACCTTTTTGCACACCAGATTTACATGATGCAGAAGCACTCTATTCACTTTCAAAAGAGAGAAATGTACATGTATTTGTTGGCTATGATCACATTGTAGGGGAATCAACATCAGCATTTTCAAATCTTTTACTGAATAAGAAATTAGGTAAATTAATTACATTAGATGTTGAGTTTAGGGAGCATTGGGGAGGAATTTTTAATGCTCATCCGTGGCTTAGCGGACCAGAAGATACTTACTTAGGATTCTGGGATAGAGGAGGCGGATCAACAGGTGAGCATTCACATGCACTCAATCTATGGCAACATTTTGCATTTATAGCAGGACAAGGTAGAGCTGAAAGCGTTTGCGCAAATCTACAATTTATATCAGATGACAGAGTTGATTATGATCAGCTTTCATTAGCAAATATAACAACTGAGACTGGCTTCATGGGTAGAGTTATACAAGATGTTGTCACAAAACCAACAAGAAAATGGGCTAGAGCACAGGCTGAAGATGGCTTTGTAGAGCTTGAATGCGGTTTTAATGATGGTAAAGACAGGGTTATCTATTCTGAGGATTCGTCCCCCGATAATATACAAGAAACAGTCTTTAGGAAGACAAGACCAGACGACTTCATTCGAGAGTTAAAACATATAAGTGAATCATTGAAAAAAGAAGAAAAATCTCCACTTTCAATTGAGAAAGGCTTAGAGACAATGTTGCTTATTTCTGCAATTTATAAGTCCTCCAAAGAAGGCAGATCAGTTAGAATAAGATATGACAAAGGATTCACTAATGAAGCAATCATTTAAATATTTAAGTTTGAGGAACATATGAGCGACAAAAAAAATGAGAAATTTAATTTCGAAGATCTCTTTGTATTGGATATGGCAAATAATCACCAAGGTTCAGTAGAGCATGGTCGAAATATAATACAAGAAACCTCAGAAGTCCTAAAAAAGAATCAGATTCAAAATGCAGCAATTAAGTTTCAGTTTAGGCAGTTAGATACTTTCATTCATCCTGATCATCAGCAAGGGAGTAATCATAAATATGTAACAAGATTTCTTTCCACAAGGATGGATAGGTCAGGCTATCAGGAGCTTTTTGATTCGGTTAAGGACGAAGGGCTGATAACCATGTGTACTCCATTTGATGAGGATTCTGTAGATGTAATAGTAGATATGGATTTTGATCTTTTAAAAATAGCAAGCTGCTCTGCTAAGGATTGGCCTCTAATAGAAAAAGCTGCGAGTAGTAATTTACCTATCGTATTTTCGACAGGAGGAGCCTCGATAGATGATATAGACAACCTTGTCAGCTTCTTTGAGCATCAAGGTGTCGATTTTGCGATGATGCATTGTATGGCTATATACCCAACACCTGATAATTGGTTGCAACTTAATCAGATTGATATTTTAAAGAAAAGATATCCTGGGATAACAATCGGTTGGTCAACGCATGAAAGCCCTGATGATACTGTACCTATTGCAATGGCATACGCAAAAGGTGCTAGGATGTTTGAGAGACATATTGGCGTTGAAACAACTGAAATCTCGCTCAATGATTATTCATCCAGACCTACCCAATTAGATTCATGGTTTGCTTCCTACAATAAAGCAATTAGCTTATCAGGTGGGCCAGAGAAGTTGATTCCTCAGGATGAAACAGCTTCACTTGATGCTCTTAAGAGGGGTGTTTACGCAAAAGGAAAGTTAAAATCAGGTGATAAACTCAATAGTGAAAATACATACTTTGCAATTCCTTATCTTGATGGTCAATTAGACAGTGGAATGATTGGGAAAGACATCGTTATAAATATTGATAGTGAAGCCGACGCAGTTGTGAATATTAATGATGTAACGATTAGTGAAAATATTGAACTTAATATACTCAAAAAAGCAATCCATGAAGTAAAAGCTCTACTTAGAGAAGCCTGTGTTGTAATTGGTAATGATTTTGATGTTGAGTTTTCACATCATTATGGGATTAAAAAATATAATGAAATTGGAACTGTGATAATTACCTGTATAAACAGAGAATATGCTAAGAAAATTTTAGTTCAGCTTCCAAATCAAGATCATCCTTTGCATTACCACAAAAGAAAAGAGGAAACATTTCAGGTCTTATATGGTGATTTAACCTCTACTCTAGATGGTGTCTCCAAAATATTAAAGCCTGGCGACTCAGTATTGGTTCAACCAGGTGTTTGGCATAGTTTTAAGAGTAAAAATGGATGTGTCTTTGAAGAGGTTTCTTCTACCCATTTCAATGATGACTCTTTTTATAAAGATAAAAATATCAATAAAATGAAACGTGAAGAGAGAAAGACAGTTGTCAAACATTGGGGACGTTTCGAAATAAATGATATTCTCGGTTCAAGCTAAATCCAGAGCTTAAACTTATCAAATAAATTACAAATGTATAATGGTAAAAGCATTATTGCAATTGTCCCTGCTAGGGGGGGTAGCAAAGGTATTCCTTTAAAAAATCTTGTAAAGTTTAAAGATAAATCTCTTATTCAAAGAGTTTCAGAGGTAATCAGAGAGATTAAAGAAATAGATAACGCTATAGTTTCTACGGACAATAAGGATATTGCCAAAGAGGCTAAAAAATTTGACTTAGAAGTTCCATTTTTCAGGCCTGATCATTTATCTGGAGATTTTATAGGCGATGTTGATGTCTTAACACATGCGTTACTAAAAGCAGAAGAATTTTATGGGAAAAAGTATGATTTAATTCTAATGTTGCAGCCTACTTCTCCAAGTAGAACAGCACAGCACATATATCAAGTTCTAAATGAAATGAGTAATGGAAATTATGATTCAATTTGGACAATATCAAGGACTGATAAAAAATTTCATCCGTTAAAGCAATTAGTTATTTCAGAAGGCTTTATAACTTTTTATGATGATAAAGGCTCTGGAATTATAGCACGCCAGCAATTATCTGACCTCTATCATAGAAACGGCATAGCTTATTTGGTCAAAAGAAAAGTTTTAATAGAAAAAAAATCTATTTTAGGAGACAAGCCCGGATTAGTTCTATTAGATGGCCATATCGTTAATATAGATACACCTGAAGACATCATCTTAGGAGAGGCGCTTTCTTAAGGGAATCAGATTAATAGCCCCATATTTATGAAAAACTTAAATAAGAAGCCAGATACCCAAGACAGTCTTTGGACCCTGCTTACAACACTTTTCGCAGCATTCATGGCTTTTCCTGTTTCAATTATTTCTGCTTCTATATTAGGCTCAGGTGGTATAGGAAGCTTTAAGATAATACAAACAATTATTGACTATTCTTCGCGTTCTGATTTTGGTTTAACTCGTGCTTATGCTAGAGAAATCCCTATACTAGCTGGTACAAATGATAATCTTAGGTCATCACACTTAACTAATGTAACTTTTAGTTCAAGCATAGCAATTACTATAATTTTAATAGTTTGTCTTATATGCGCATATTTATTGGATATTAACTTTAATGGAGCCATTAATTCTGTTGAGATCTTAAGTCTATTATTAATATTGGTTTTGGTTGATCGGTTTAATATTTTCTTAGGAAAATCTGTTCCAGCTCATGGGTATTTTATTATTCAAAGCAAATCAAGAATGTATAGAGCTATTTTTTATCCTTTAGCTGGGATTCCTTTAATAATATTTTTTGAGCTTAGTGGCGCTATTTCTGCAATCATTTTATCGAGATTATTTGAATGTGTTTATATTTGGATAAAGGCAGAATATAAAATCAAATGGGTATGGGATCTCGAGGAAACAATAGGCCTACAAAAAATCGGTTTAAGGTTATGGGCAATAAACATAACTAACGTTGTTATTCATTCAGTTGAAATTATTCTACTCTCTAGTTTTTTAGGATTGAAAGCTACAGGTTTATATGCATTTTCACTAGGAGCTATAAAGTTATTTGTATCGTTTGCACATTCGCAAAGTAATTTATTTTTTAGGAAATATGCTATTGAGTTTAGTGAGAAAGATTCAATGGAAACTTTTAAAAAAGCAATATCTAAAGATGTTCCAATTTTTATGTATATATCAATAATTTTCTGTTTTTCAGGAGTGATAGTTTATGCTTTTTCTGTGTTAGTTTTTCTTCCAGAATTTAAACCAAGTTTAGATATTATGATGATTTTATTGCCAGGCTTTGTATTACATGCCACCAAGGTTATCCCAGGACATATTTTTAATTTATTTAAAATGTTTAAAATTATGTTAATTATTCCTCTGGTTTTGCTTTTAATTCAAATTTTTCTATCAGCCTTTATGATAAATAATTTTGGCATAAGAGGTGCAGCAATATCATTTACTATCATTTTGAGCATAACCGGCTTATTTTTTACTCTATTTGCTTCTAGAAAAGTTTTTAAAAATGATTTAAAAAATATTTTCTTAATTTCTTCTAAACAGGCCTTGGTTATGATTTTGTCTTTTCTTACAATTTTCGAAATTACTCAATTTAGTCAAATAACTCCATTGGAATCTTTCGTTTTTAAGGATACAGTCTTGATTATTCTTGAATTATTAGAGTCTTTATTTCTTGGTTATTTAGCAATAACTTTTTGTTTTACTTTAGTTTATGGATTGAAATTTCTTTTAAGCTTAAAAGATTTATTTACGAAAATATTAAACCTTAGTCTTAAATAAGTTTTTTCTTAGAAGGTAGAATCATGGCACAGAAAAATTCTTTATTAAAAAAAATAATAAATGCTTTCATAGCAAGATCTTCACGATTCAATGAAGCGTACAGAAATGCAAAAGTTAATGAATCTAAAGGCACAGTTAATTTTACAACTGAGGCAAAATTAATTGAAGATTACGATGTGGTAGTAATTGGTGCTGGTATCAGTGGAATTACTGCCGCTATATCATCTGCTAGGCGTGGGATGAAAACTTTATTGATTGAAAAAACAGGAACTATAGGAGGTTTAATCACTGGTGGGTTGGTTACCCCATTTAGCATGCAAATGGTAATGCCAGATAATTCAATGATTATACGAGGTATTTGTGAGGAATTATTTAATAAGCTTGCAGATAAGGACGGAACAATTAAAGACTGGGCCGATTGGAAAATTCCAAAATTACCTGTTGATGCAGAAATTTTTAAAATAGTTATATCAGAGATGATCGAAGACTCTAATATTGACTTGATACTGAGCACATCTCTAGTTGGATGCAGTACTGATGATTCCGAAATTACTAGTGTTGTTATTCATAATCGAGATGGATTCTCTTCAATAAGGGCAAAGTTTTTTATCGATTGCTCAGGAGAGGCAGATTTAGCAAGATTAGCAAAAGTACCAACAACAATTAATGCTGATGTCGACCCAAACAGACTCAAAGTTGTTAGCGAAACATTACTGAATGCTGGGTGGACTAAGAAAACTGAGAAGACTGCATCAATGCAGTTTTTGGTAAGTGACGTTAATTTTCAAAAAGTTTACGAATTTATTCTGAGAAACCCAAGCTATTATTCAGAAACGACAAGAGGAGAATTAGTTGAGGATATAGACTTGTTCAAGTATTTATGGAAAAGGAAAGGGTTTTTTTACTTTCCTCATACTAATAGTTTTAAGACTCTAATTAATTCGGAGAAAGAGAAAGGAAACATAAAGACTAAAATTGGAGACTATGTTCTTATGGAAGATGCAGGATTAGGTATCGATGGTATGTCCATAAATAACACTGCTATCATCAATGCAAATAGAGTCATAGTAAATCCATTTAATGAGGAAAGCGTTACTTCAGCAACCTCGTCTGGATATAAAGTTTGTTTTGAGATATTTTCTTTTCTTAAAAGGACTGTGCCTGGTTTTGAAAACTCGGTATTTCAATCAACTGCTTCAATGCTAGGTATAAGAAGGGGCGCTCAAATCATTGGTGATCACATATACACTGCTGAAGAGAGAATGGAGTTCAGGAAATATAAAGATGTTATCGGGCTAGCATCAAGAAAAACATCAAAATATTATGAAATCCCATATAGTCTCATGTTGCCAAGGGGTATAAAAAATCTATTAGTAGCAAGCGGGAAAACAGTTTCAACTGATGATTTTTTGCCGTATAGGACCAAACCAATATGTATGGTTTTAGGAGAGTCAGCCGGCGTAGCTGCTTCTATTTGTGTTTCTGATAATCAAACTAACAGGACTCTGGGAATACAAAATCTTCAGAATGAGCTATTAAAACAAAATGTTTTTCTTGGCACAGAAGAACGACTCAGATCTTTAGGGTTGAAATAAATATGTGTGGAATTGCAGGTATAATTCAAGAGGGTAACAGTAAAGAATATTTATTTAACCAAATCAGGAAAATGCTTAGAACGATTAATCATCGTGGACCAGATGATAAGGGTCAGCATATTACTGATGGCCTAGCAATTGGGATGACGAGATTGAGTATCATTGATCTGGAAAGTGGATCTCAGCCAATTTCTAATAACGATAAGTCAATCGTTTTAGTGTGTAACGGGGAAATCTATAACTATATAGAGTTAAAAGATATGCTTCAAAAGAAAGGCTACGTATTTAAAACAAATTCTGATGTAGAGGTTATTATTCATGGATATGAAGAGTTTGGTGAGGACTTTATACAACAGTTACGGGGCATGTTTGCATTTTGCTTATGGGACGAAAAAAGAAAAAAAATATGGTTAGCTAGAGATAGACTAGGTATCAAACCCATTTATTATAAATACGAGAATAATAATTTAATATTCTGCTCTGAGATTAAAGGAATACTTTCTATTCAGGAGAATAAAACTTCTTTTGATTATGGCCAAATTAGAACCTCCTTAATAAAAAGATATAGCGATAGCGACAAAACAATATTTAAAGGGATAAACAAAGTTCCACCTGGAAGCTATTTTATTATCCAGAACAATAATTTAATAAAAAAGAAATATTGGTCATTAGAGAATAAGAGAAAGGAAATTACTGATTCTCAAAATTATATTGATCTGTATGAGGAAAAATTAAAAGACGCCGTAATTTCTCATTTGGTTAGCGATGTTCCAATAGGTTCATTTTTAAGTGGCGGATTAGATTCAAGCATGGTTACAGCAATTGCATCCAAATACTTAAATAATGACATTTCAACTTATACTATAGGCTTCAATGATTCTTTTTCAGAGCATCTTTATGCCAGACAGGTTTCTGATTCGCTTGGCACAAATCATACTGAAGAAATTCTTCAACATATTAAATTTGATATCTTCAAGAATGCAATCTTTCATTTAGAAGAGCCAATTAATGATCCCGCAGTTATTCCTACATTTCTTCTAAGTGATATAGCCTCCAAAACTTCAAAGGTTGTATTAACAGGAGAGGGTTCAGATGAGATCAATATTGGATATAACAAATATAGATACAATATTTATAACCAAGAGTTACTCGGGAAATCCTTGAATATTCTACCTAGGAATCTTTTGAAGATAATTTCAAGGTATTCAATGTTTAATGACAATAAGATCTCTAATGGACTAAGAAGAAGGATTGGTTATTCGTTAAGCGCCAGTGATTCATTCTTATATTCTGATTCAGATCTTACTCAAGGTATAGCTTCTTTGAAGCTGTTTAACAAAAGCTATTTAGAATCAACCGAAACTGACTTTATGAATTCATATAAACAAACCATGGGAAAAAATTTAGATGAATATCTGATTTATGATTTTTTAGGTTTCCTCTCTAATGATTTACTTTTGAAGGTTGATAAAATGACAATGGCTCATTCATTAGAAGCAAGAGTTCCGTATTTAGATCATCAGTTTGTAGAGTATGCTATCTCTATACAGCATCATTTAAAAATTGATAAAAGATCATCAAAAAAAATTCTTAGAGCATTATCCGAAAATTACTTAAGCGATAATATTGTTAAGAGAAAACAACATGGCTTTTTGTCTCCTACAGATACATGGATAAAAGAAACGTGGCACGAGGAAATTAAGGCCCTAATATTTGAAGGATTTCTAAGGCAGGAAAGGATTATTGATATCAATGCCTTGGAAAAACTTTATTACCAAGTTGAAAAAAGAAAAAATAATAACTTCAATCATCTAATTTGGGGTTTAGCAACCATGAATCAGGTAATTGAGACATTTCATAACTAGAGATAGCAAAGGCTCCATTGATGTCCAGTAAAAAGAAAACTATATTTTTAGCTATCACACATGGATGGCATGCAAGGCTTCTTTTGCAGACAAAATTTTTGGCAGAATTTGCAGAATTAGAAGACCTTGAGATTATCATTTTTGCACCTAATGGCCATGAGAATGATTTTAAGGAGAAGTATGGTCATCTAGCTAAGATTGAATCAACAAAGCCCCAAGGAGGTAAAGCTTGGAATAGATTTAACAGAATTAGAAGGCATCTGATTACTGGAAAAATGAGTGATACAAAGAGGATTCAACTAGAAAAATATAAGTCAAAAAGCCCTTTTTATTATCGAATAATAGAAATATTTAATTTCTTATTTATTCATTTTCCAAAAACAAAAAGAATTTATGAAGTCTTAGAAAAATTCTTTTTTAAAGACAGATATTTTAAGAAATACTTTTCACTTTATGACCCGGCGGCAGTAATTATTGTTAGCACAGTTCATAATGAAGCTTTTTATATGTTGCAACGATCACAAATAGAAAAAGTTAAGGTTATTCAGATTGTTGAGAGTTGGGATAATCCTTCATCAAAACTAAATCAAGTCAAGCATCCTGATTATTTTCTGGTTTGGAATGAGGTGATGGGTAATGAACTTAATGAATATTTGGGCATTGAGCATAAAAGAATTCATATTACTGGCAGTGCTTTTCATGACATTTATTTTGATAATAGTATTTTTAGGTCCAAAAAAGAAATTGCTGAAAAATATGGAATGGATCCAGATAAGAAATGGATTGTCATAGCGGCCACATTAACTAACTTGTTTCCTGAATTCGATCTATTTATTGACGGGCTTAATCTCATAAAAGAAAATAGCGAATTTTCTAATGACATACAAATATTGATTAGACCTCATCCGCAAGCAATCAGTGGTTATAGCTTGGGTCATGGGGTAAAAGAATTGAATACTATTAGAGAAAAATATAATTATATATTTTATGATCTGCCGCCCTTAATAAAAAGTAGCTTACCTGTTTATTTAGACAAAAAAGACATTAAAAATTTTGCTGAAATATTATATTATTCTGACCTTGTTATAAGCTTTTTCTCAACAGCTACAATTGATGCAGCTGCTTCAGGAACACCAGTTATATTGCCAGCTTTCAATCATGGTATGGAGGATTTTATTTATCCTACCCTAAGAGAAAGGGTGAAGTTTACCCATCACCATAAATTGATTGAAACGGGCGGAGCTGAAATCGCTAATGATATGAATGATCTTGAAGGGCTTATTAAGCAATATCTGGATGGAATCGATAATACTTCATCTGATAGGGATAAACTAATTAGTTTAGAATGCGGTGTAATTGATGGCTTAAGCTATCGAAGAATGGTACAAGCAATTGCTAATATAATTTTTGAAGATAATAAAAACAATAATTTAGATAATGGGCCAAGTAAGTATTACTAATATTAACTTTATATAAATGAAAGCTATTACATATCATTACATTAGAGAAAAAAAGGATCTTCCAGGTAATCTGACATACCTACAAAATAAGAATTTTAAGAAGCAGCTGGATTGGTTCGACAGCCATTCAGATTTGATAACTAAAGAGAAATTTTTTGACTCAATAAGGCAAGCTAAACCAAGAAGGAAAGATATTGTATTAACTTTCGATGATGGTTTTGCTGATCACTATAAGTATGCTTTCGATTTACTGAGATCAAAAAATTTTTGGGGTATTTTTTTTATTTCTTCAGGGCCATATACAACAAATCAACTATTAGACGTTCATAGGATCCATGTTCTTCTGTCTAATTATGGCGGCACAAGATCATTAGAAATGTTATTAAAAATATTAGATAACTCTAAATTTAATCAATCGGCAGTTGAAAACTTTCAGGACTCAATTTATAAGACTCAATCTAACTCAGAGTCAGTTTCTCAATTTAAAAAAATTCTGAATTATTACCTAGATAAAGATTTGAGAAAGAATATCCTAGGCGAGTTAATAAGAAATATATTTTCAGCTAAAGAAGAAGAAAAATTTGTTAAGAATTTTTATTTAAGCACAAAAGAAATTAAGGATATGCATAAGAATGGGATGCTTATTGGTTGTCATGGTGTGCATCACTACGTCATGAGTAATTTATCTATAGATGATCAAAAAAAAGAGATACAACAATCTATTGATTTTCTTTCAGATATTATTGGGGAAAGCGTAAAAATATTTGCGTATCCATATGGGACAAGAAAGACTTTCAATTCACAAACTGAAAAGCTATTAGAAAACCATGGAATAAATATGTCTTTTTCAGTTGAGGAGGGAAATATAACATCTGAATTGATCCGTAATCAAATTTATTCTCTTCCAAGATTTGACTGCAATAAATTCAAATACGGTAAGAATGAGATAACCAAATGAGAAATCACGAGAAATTTTTAAAAATATCTATAATCTAATCCTATAAGAATCTGAAAGAATATATGTTTAATAGTAATCCAATATTTATAGGGGGTATGGCAAAGTCAGGCACCTCTCTTTTACGTAGTCTTGTTGGTAGTCATCCTAATATTTATGGTGGAGATGGTTTTGAGACAAACTGGTTTGGAGATGAGATTAGGAAAGATTGGAAAGATCAAACTTCTGAAAGGCAAAGATGGCTTAGAGAGTGGCACAATATTGATGATCAAGACTTTAAAGCGATTAAAAGTAAATCTATTTCTGGATTAGATTATTTTAATAATGTCATGAATTATTGCACTGATAAAGCAAAGAAGAAAAGATGGATCGAGAAGACTCCAAACAACATACACTACTTCGATTTAATTACGGATACATGGCCAAACGCAAAATTGATTATATGTGTAAGAGATCTTAGAGATGTTTTTGCTAGTTGGAAAGTTAAGGCTGGGTCTAATTTAAAAAATCATGATGTTTATGAGTTCACCGATAAAGTGCTTCATGCTTTTAGTGATTATCATGATCTCCTTGGTAAGCAAACGGAAAATTATATTGATATAAAATATGAGGATACAGTCAAATCTACAGAACAGACCCTGAAGAGAGTTCTTAATTATTTGGAAGAACCATGGGTAGAAGGGTTAGAAAATTATAAGCCTTCAGGGGAACTTGAAAAGGTAAAAAGGATTATAGGAAAGGGCAGCACAACTTCTGAGAGCCTTGAAAAACCAATCTTTACAAGCTCTATCGGACAGTGGAAAGAATTTATAACTGATAATGAGATTGCAGTAATTGATGATAAATTAGGAGATTTTCAGAATATTCTTGGATATGAAAGTTAAGATTAAAAATAACTTTATTATTTAAACAGTAATATTTCTTTAATAAGTAATGAGCAAATCAATAGAAATAATTGCTGAAATAGGATCCGTTCATGATGGCAACATAGAAACCGCAATAGAGTTAGTTGAGGTGGCATCTGATATTGGTGTTAATACAGTTAAATTTCAAACTCACATTGCTGAGGCAGAAACAATACCATCAGCTCCAAGTCCTGAATATTTTAAGGATGAGCCTAGATACGAATATTTCGAAAGAACTTCATTTAATCTTTCAGAATGGAAAGAAATAAAATCTAAATGTGAAGCTAATAATGTTGAATTTTTATCTTCTCCATTTTCTCATGAGGCTGTAGATTTATTGGAAACTGTTGGCGTTAACAAATATAAAGTTGCATCTGGCGAAGTTACAAACATACCACTACTGGAATACATATCAAAAACTAGGAAAGATGTTTTGTTATCGTCTGGGATGAGTAATTGGGAAGAGTTAGATCAAGCTGTTGAGACTATTATGAAGACTCATAGTAATATCACTATCATGCAATGCACTTCTCAATATCCATGTGATTATTCCAATGTTGGCCTTAATGTTATTGAAGAGATGTCAAGTAGATATAAATTACCAATTGGATTTTCTGATCACACACAAACAAATTATGCGGCATTTGCTGCAGCATCTATTGGCGTTTCATCAATTGAGAAGCACCTCACATTAAGTAAAGATATGTATGGAAGTGATGCAAAATTTGCAACAGAACCTGATCAATTTATGAGTCTTGTTCAAGGCATAAGGGCAATTGAAGAAATTAGGATGAATGACGTGGAGAAGGACGATATCAAAAAATATGAGAATATGAAGGAGGTGTTTCAAAAGAGTATCGTTTCAAAGCTAAAAATAAGCAAAGGGGATTCAATCACCAATCAATTAGTTGCTTTCAAGAAGCCAGGCACTGGGATTCCACCAGCTAAGTTAAAAGATATAATAGGCAAGAAAACTACTAGAGATATAGAGAAAGATGTTTTGATTAAATATTCAGACTTAGAGGATTAAACAATGAGGAACATTTGCATAGTTATTGGTTCAAGAGCTCACTATAGCAGCATTAAGTCTGTTCTTTTTGAAATTAAGAAATCAGCAAATTTAAATCTGCAACTTATTACAACAGGTTCAGCTGTGCTAGACAGATATGGAAATGTAGCAAATTTAATTAAATCAGATGGTTTTAAAATTCAAGCTAGTGTAAATGCTCTTGTTGAAGGTGAAACATTAACAACTATGGCTAAATCAGCTGGTTTAGGAATAATTGAGCTATCCTCAATTTTTGAGAATATAAAGCCTGATATAGTCTTAACAGTGGGAGATAGGTATGAAACTATGGCCACTGTAATATCTGCAGCATATATGAATATTATTTTAGCACATACAATGGGTGGAGAGGTATCTGGCACCATTGATGAGAGCATTAGGCATGCTATTACAAAGTTTGCACATATACACTTCCCAGCTAGCAAAGAAGCAGCAACTAGAATAGAAAGGCTCGGAGAAGATCCTTCAAATATTCACCTAGTTGGATGTCCTCGTATAGATTTGGTAAAGCAGATTATACATAATCAAGAGGCTTCGAGGATTAACAATAATGAATTATTTTCAGAAGGTGTAGGGCCTTCATTTGATTTAAATAAACCCTTTTTATTGTTATCGCAACATCCTGTTACAACTGAATATGGTCATGCAGAAGAACAAATTAATCAAACTTTAGCAGCTATAGAAGAATTAGAAATACCAACTATTGCATTATGGCCAAATTCTGATGCTGGCTCAGAGGATATTTCTAGAGGAATGAGAAAATTAAGAGAAAAAAAGAAAGATATTAATATACATTTTTATAAGAATTTACCTGTTAATACCTATATTCGGCTAATGATGAGAACTGCATGCCTAGTCGGAAATTCAAGTAGCGCTATCAGAGAAGGGCCTTTCATAGGAACTCCTGCAGTTAATATTGGTACACGACAGAATAAACGAGAAAGAGGAATGAATGTCTTAGATGCTAATTACAACAAAGATGAAATTAAAGAGGCAATTATCAAACAAATAAATCATGGAAGCTATGAAACTGATCATACATATGGCGATGGTACAGCTGCAGAAAAGATTGCCAAAATCTTAGAATCTACTAATCCCGATTTACAAAAAACTATTACTTATTAATTATTTTGGAAACTTTAGCATTAATACCAGCAAGATCTAAGTCGAAAGGTATTATCGATAAAAATATTATCAATCTTAATGAGAGACCATTGATTCATTATACTTGCCAAGCAGCTATAGAAAGCAAGAAAATAAATAGAGTAATTTTAAGTACAGATAGCAATAAATATGCAGCTATTTGTGAAACATTTGATATAGAGATACCTTTCTTAAGACCAAAGGAGCTCTCTACAGACAGTGCACCTATGTTGCCTGTTATGAGGCATGCGATAGATTTTTTAGAAACTAAAGAAGAGTATAGACCAGACTCAGTTATTTTATTATCACCTACTTGTCCTTTGAGAAATTCAAACCACATTGATGAAGCAATAGAAAAATTCTATATGGATAAGGTAGACACTCTAGTTAGTGTAGTTAATGTGCCACATAGTATGACGCCAGAATCAATAATGATTCAAAAAGGTTCTAATATAGAGCTTTATAATAAGAGGGAGCCAGTCTTTCATAGGCAAAATAAGAAGAAATATTTTGCCAGGAATGGTCCAGCAATTTTAGTGATTAATACAAATTTTTTGATGAAATGTGAACATTTCTATGAAGGCTCAGTATCCCCTTTTTTAATGCCCAATGATGTATCAATTGATATTGATAACTATTCAGATCTAACGGCCATAAAAGATTTTATGACTAAGGAAAAAATTAGATAAGGCTTAATTACTTAGGATTATGAACGAAGAACAGGGAAAAAATCGTCTATTTTCTTCAGACTACTATGTTAAAAAGTATTCAGAAGTTAGAAACAAGAGATCTGACTTGTTTGAGTCTGAAAAATATTTTATTCCAAGGTGTCTATCACCTGGGAAAAGTTTGCTAGATATAGGTTGTGCAGTTGGTGGATTTTCAGAAATATTACATGACTATGAGGAGACTATTGAATATTTTGGAGTCGATGTGTCTGAGGAAATGATCATCAGAGCTAAAGAGAAATATCCAGATCTATCTTTTCGAGCTATAGATTGCGTTAATTCAATGGAGTTTGAAGATTCAGCTTTTCATTTAGTTCAGTCTTGGGGAGTGACAGTTCACGAACCTGAGTATAGAGAGCTTTTAAAGGAGTCTTGGAGGGTATGCTCAGAAATCCTGATATTTGACATGAGATTAAAAATGACACCAGATGAATATCTTGATAAGGAAGTAAGTTATACTCTTAATCCAGGCGGAGTAAAGTATCATTATGTTGTTGCAAATATATATGATTTTATACAATTCCTAATTGATTTGAAGCCAGTGCCAGGGATTATAGAAATGTATGGTTATGAAGCAGCACCAAATAAATTTTCATTTGTTCCAGAAGATTTTGGTTCTATTTTTATGTTTGGCATTGCCATATATAAAAATAATAATCAAGTTGGCAAAAGTATAGATATAAAACTCAATGTTCCTGATGGTATAAGGAAAAATTTAGAAGATTTCCTTACTAATAAAGATGTTTCAATATCTGGATAAAAAATGAGAGTTGATATTTGTCCAGTTTGCGATAGTAAAAAAAATAAAAGCATTTATAGCTTATTCAGAAACAATAAAAGAGTTCGATTAAAATTGTGTTTGGATTGTGGATTTGTTTTTCAAGATCTTGATTCGAGAGAAAAATACATAAATTACTATCAGAAAGAATACAGAGATTTAAAGCCAAATAAAACAAATAACAAGGAACAAAAACTGAAAAAAATGAATTCCTTATGGGATTTTATATGCTCAGAATATAATGACATATCAAACCCCTGTGAGATTTTAGATATAGGTTGTTCTAAAGGCTATCTGTTAGATATTTTAAAAAAAAATAACTATGCAACACATGGAATTGAACCAGACGTAGGAGATGCCATGATTGCTAAGAATAATCATGACATAAAACAAGGAGTTTTTGATAGTCAGAGTTTTAAAGAAAAAAAATTTAATATTATTACAGCATTCAATGTTTTAGAACATGTTTTAGAACCAACAGGTTTTATAAATAATGTATATGAAAGACTTAATGATGAAGGCTATCTTATAGTGAATATTCCATGTCTTGATTATCTACCAATTCACAATGGCAATGCATCTCTATTTCATGACGGACACGTAAACTTCTTCTCTATTAATGTACTATCTACTCTCCTAGAATGGCAAAACTTCAAAATAGTAAGAAAAATATATAGCACAGAATATAACCATATATATAGACCAAAAAAAGATAAAGCATATGTTTGCATTATTTGCAAAAAACAGCCAAAAACAGAACATAATGATCTAAAGAATCAAATTTTTGTTTCTGAATCACAAGCTTTCTTTTCAGAGCACCTAAGAAAGATATCTTGGAAAGAGAAAATAAAGCAAAAAATACCTTACTCATGGGAGGCATATTTTTTTCTTAAAAGCATAATCATTAATACCTCAAGAAAAAATACACAGTGAGTCAGGCGCTTATACTTGCTGGTGGTTTTGGGAAAAGACTAGGAAAAATTTATCCCGATATTCCAAAACCCATGGTTCCATTTTTAGGGAAGCCACTTCTCTATCATCAGATGATGCTATGCAAAAAGTATAATTTTACCAACATAAAAATACTCCTTTACCATCAAGCTAAAGTAATTCAGGAATATTTTGGAGATGGTAGCAAGCTTGGTCTTCAGTTAGATTATTGTATTGAGAAAGAGCCATTAGGAACAGCAGGAGCTATATTAAATATATTTGAGAAGCTTGATGAAAATTTCTTAGTTTTATATGGGGATACATACCTTAATATAGATCTAGATAGCTTTTTTAAAGCACACACTAGACAAGATGCAGATGCAACTCTATTCATTCATCCAAATAATCATCCTCATGATTCAGATATAGTTGAAGTTGATGATAATAACTATATAAAAGAGTTTCATTCATATCCTCATGATAGTAACTTTTGGTATGGCAATCTTGTAAATGGAGCTTTGTATGCAATAAAGAAAGAATCATTATTTTCACAGATTCAAAATGTTTCAAAACAGGATATTTTTAAAGACTTATTTCCTATTCTATTAAAGAATAATAAGAAATTTTATGGTTACAGATCATCTGAATATATTAAAGATATGGGAACTCCTGAAAGAATACAGAATGTTGAGAAAGATATAGCATCAAAGAAGCATATTCGTTTACAAAATAATCGAAAAAAAATTGCAGTTTTTATAGATAGAGATGGTGTTATAAATGAAGAGCGTGGTTTGATAACTAAGCCAGATCAATTTTACCTTATTGATGGAGTTAGCGAGGCTATTAAAAAAATCAATGATGCGGGGATTATTACAGTACTTGTTACAAATCAACCAATTATATCTCGCGGAGATGCTTCAAGAAGTGAATTAAAGATTATTCATAATAAAATGGAAACAATTCTTGGCAGAGAAGGTGCTTATTTAGATGCAATATATTATTGTCCCCATCATCCTGATAATGGATTTGAAGGAGAAATTTCTGAACTGAAAATTGAATGTAATTGCAGAAAACCTAATCCAGGTATGTTATTAAAAGCTACAGAAGAGCTGAATATAGATCTTGATAAATCATGGATGATTGGCGACACAACTACTGATATTATGACTGCAAAGAACATCAAAATAAGAAGTATTCTGGTCCAATCAGGATACGGTGGAAATGATAATAAATATGATGTTGTTCCAGATTATAATTTTAAAAACTTAAATCAAGCCGCTGACTTTATTTTGCAAAGTATTGCTTAGAATTTTTGAGAATTTAGAGCTCAATTTATGATAATCACTAGAACACCGTTAAGAATGAGTTTTGTTGGAGGCGGCAGTGATATTGAGACTTTTTACCAGGATCACGGTGGTGCAGTCGTCTCTTCTTCAATAGATCAATACATATATATAAATCTAAATAAAAAATTTGATAGTAAATTTAGACTAAGTTATTCAATCACAGAACAAGTTGATCATTTCAAGAAACTGAAGCATCCATTGGTCAGAGAATCTCTAAACCTTTTTGATATATCTGATGGCTTGGAAATTTCTTCAATAGCAGATATCCCCTCCAAGGGAACTGGTTTAGGTTCATCAAGTGCATTTACAGTAGGACTGATTCATGCATTGCTTCATTACACCAATAAATCTATAACCAAGGATATACTAGCTGAATATGCATGTGATATTGAAATCAATAAATGTAAAGAACCGATTGGAAAACAGGACCAATATGCATCAGCATTTGGCGACTTAAACTTTATTCAATTTCATAAAAACGGGGAAGTTAATGTTGAGAGAATCAACTGCAAAGATTCAATCAAGACTTCCTTAGAGGATAGAATTCTGGTTTTTTATACAGGGATTACTAGAAAAACCTCAAATGTTCTCGAGCAGCAAAAAAAGAACCTAAGAAATGATGAAAAAGTTGCAATAATGCGGCAAATGGTAGACTTGGCTCATGAAATGAAGAGAGAGTTAGAATCAGGCAATATAGATGTTATTGGCAATATTCTTCATGAGAATTGGATATTGAAGAAACAACTTACTGATGATATCTCAAATCAGAAGATAGATCAGTATTATGAGACAGCCATTAAAGCAGGTGCGGAAGGAGGAAAATTAATGGGTGCTGGCAGTGGAGGATTTTTATTATTTTTGGTTGAAAAAGATAAGCAGAAGAAGGTCATCAATGCTCTCAAGGATTTAAAGCATAAGATTATAAAATTTGATAGAGATGGCAGTAAGCTTATTTATAATGATAGTTTATAAATAAGAAGAAAAATTATTATAAATTTATTAGAGAAGCAAAATGAATCCACAAAATAATGAAATTGAAGACTTTATAACTCAATACACTAATCAATTAAGCCTAGCGATCAATTCTATTGATATTCAAGGCTTTAAGTCGATAGCTGATCTTCTTGAATCCACCATAAAATCAGGCAAGACAATATTTACATCTGGCAATGGTGGCTCATCATCTATAGCAGAACATTTTGTTTGTGACTTCCTTAAAGGCACAGCAACAAGTTCAACAATTCAACCAATTATCCATTCACTAACAAGCAATACTCCAACCATTACAGCCGTCGCAAATGACATTTGTTATGAAGAAATATTCTCTCATCAAATTGCAAAGTATGGTAAATCGGGGGATGTGCTGCTTTCAATATCAAGCAGTGGTAATAGTGAAAATATTATTCGTGGCATAGAAAAAGCAAAGGCATTAAATATTAAAACCATTAGTTTTGTTGGTTTTGATGGCGGGAGGGCAAAGTTAAGCAGTGACTATTCTATACATATTCCAGTAAAAAACTATGGTGTAGTGGAGGATACCCATCATAGCCTGATGCATATGCTTGCACAGTACCTAAGGCTAAAAAATTTAAAGGACGAAGATAATGTAGAAAAAATTATCTTCTGATTACTCTTTGAAAAGATATTCTATATTTTTGACCTTGTGACTGAAAGATTATTTAAGGATATTTACCCAACAGTTACATTGAGAGCCTTCTCAAAAGAGAAGTAAATATAAGAACTAGTTAATTTTAAATTCTGGTATATATTTTTTCAGGAGGTTATACATCTCCACTTTTTCAATATCATAAGAACTTTCTTCAATCTTATTTATTCCAATGATAATTTCTTTATGTGCTATAAACTTTTCTCTTGATTGAAAGATCTTAGGATGCTTTGTAGGTTCAGCTTCTGTGTCGATTAATAGCTCTTCATATAATTTTTCTCCACCTCTCTCACCAGTGAATATTATTTCAATATCTCCATTGGGATTATTTTCGTCTTTAAGATTTTTTCCAGCCAGCTTGATCATTAGTTTTGCTAATTCTAAGATTTCTATTGGCTCACCCATATCAAGGAGAAATACTTCTCCACCTTCAGCTAATGCACCGGCGTTTAGAACTAAATGAACCGCTTCACTGATTGACATGAAATATCTAACCATTTTTTCATCAGTTACAGTAAGAGGGCCACCATGTTTTATTTGCTCAGTAAATAATTGGCTCACTGAGCCAGATGAACCTAAAACATTACCAAATCGAACCATAGAGAATATTGTTCCATTATTATCATGACCATCGAAGGCTTGAAGTATAAGCTCTGAGAACCTTTTGGAAGCGCCCATAAAACTTGCTGGCCTTACTGCTTTATCTGTTGAGATCAGGATAAAGGTCTTTACATTATTTTTAATAGCACTTTCTGTTAAATAATAAGTTCCAAGAATGTTATTTAGACATCCAGAAACATGATTACTTTCAATCAATGGAACATGTTTATAAGCAGCCGCATGATAGATATTTTCTATCTTAAATTTTTTTATGGTTTCATCAATAATCTCTCTATTTGTTACAGAGCCAAGTATTGGAAAAATGTTTTCAGCATCAGTTTTGCTCCTTAAATCTTTTTCCAATTTATATAATCCATATTCATTATGATCAAAAGCGATTAGTTTCTTTGGATTTAGACCAATTATTTGTTTACATAATTCAGATCCAATTGATCCAGCAGCACCAGTTACAAGAATATTTTTGCCTTCAATATTATTATTTATTATTGTTTGATT
>MDSW01099214.1_pt1 | contig 35658 bp, 32 predicted proteins | sample 811171 | NCBI WGS metagenome assembly MDSW01 (sample SAMN05326641, study PRJNA326480) | marine metagenome | isolation source: seawater | place: Atlantic Ocean: North West | collected 2012 | reverse complement strand
GCCCCGGCGTGCTCGAGGCCGCGATCACGGTCGACGACGCCATCGCGGCGGCCGACAAGGCGGCGCTGTTCAAGACGTTTGCCAAGATCATGGCGCAGAAGCACGGCCTGATGGCGACCTTCATGGCGAAATGGTCGCCGGACTGGCCCGGCCAGTCGGGACACATTCATATTTCGCTCACCAAAAAGGGTAGCGGGAAGCCGGTTTTCTACGACGCAAAAGGCCCGGACGGCATGAGCAAGACCATGACCCAGTTCGTCGCCGGCCAGCAGAAGCTGATGCCCGAATTCCTTGCCATGATCGCGCCGACGGTGAACAGCTATACTCGCCTGATCCCCGGATTCTGGGCGCCGACCGAGGCAACCTGGGGCGTCGACAACCGGACCTGCGCGCTTCGTGTCGTGCCCGGGTCGGAAAAATCGCAGCGGGTCGAATACCGGGTCGCGGCGGCGGATTGTAATCCATATCTGGCGCTTGCCGCCGCCATCGCGTCGGGCCTGCACGGGATCGAAGCCGACCTGAGCCCGGAGCCCAAAGTCGAGGGCAACGCCTACGACAAGAAATTCCCGAAGAAGCTGCAGTTGCCGACGACGTTGTTCGAGGCCGCCGGCCGTCTGAAAGCATCGAAAGTCGCGCGCGACATGTTCGGCGACGTGTTCGTCGATCACTATGCTGCCAGCCGTGAGTGGGAGGAACGCGAATTTCGTAAGCACATCACCGATTGGGAGATGGAACGCTACTTCGAAATCATTTAAGACTCCGCCAACGCCGCCCCGGCGGCCGACGGAAACCCATTCAGCCGGAGGAATTGCCATGCGTTTCGCCGCTTTATTCCTGTTTATCCTCTGCCTTGCCGGTCCCGCCGCCGCGCAACAGCAGAACACCGATGTCGTCGCCAAGGTGACGCGCCTGGAAAAGGCCGCGGTTGCCATGCAGGACGCCCTGCCCCGACCGCTCAAGGTCGGCAGCGAGGTGCAGTTGGGCGATGTGATTTCAACCGGCAAGGGCGCACGGGTCGAGCTGACGTTTTCGGACGGCACGACCGCCAGGCTCGGCGAACGGACCCAGTTCACCGTCATCGAATTCGTCGTCGAACAGAACGGCGGCAACGCCGTGATGCGCCTGATGAAGGGTGCGATGCAGATGACCAGTGGGACTTTGATGAAGGTCGCCGATTCCTCGATGATCGTGCAGACAGAAACCGCCACCATCGGTATTCGCGGCACCACGTTCTGGGTCGGTACGATTGAGGACGACATGGAAGTGGCACTGTTCAGCGGCAAGGGTGTGTACGTCGAAAACGCCGGCGGCCGCGTCGAGTTGACCCGAAGCGGCCAGGGCACATCCATCGGCGACATGGACCAGATTCCGTCCGAACCCGTGTTCTGGGGCAAGGACAAGCTTGACCAGGCCGCCGCAACGACGGCGTTCAGCAAGTAAGCGGATAAACCGGACATGATCGCTGAAATTCTCGCCGGCCATGTGATGGCGCTTGAAACCTGGTTGTTGTTCCTCGCACTGTGGATCGGCTTTGCCGCCTTCCCCGGCCCCAACGCGGCCTATGCCATGGCCTGCGGCGCACGCCGTGGGGACGGGGCGGCCTTGGCCGCCGCGGCGGGATTCTCATCCGGGGTCGCGGTCTATGTTGTCATGGTCGGCTTCGGCTTGATCGCGTTCCTGGCGGCCTCGGCGGAGATGTTCGAAATCCTCCGCTGGATCGGCGTCGGGTATTTGATCTTCCTTGCCTGGCAGTCGTGGCACGCGTCCGACAATCCGGTGCAACCGCCGAAGATCGAAAAGCGCGAAGCCGGCGGCATCGCCATCAAGGCTGCGCTGATCACGCTCACCAACCCCAAGTCGGCATTAACGTATGTCCTCGTCTATCCGCCGTTCATGACCGCCGCGACCGGCACCGACATCGGCCTTGCGCAGCTTGTCATCCTCGGCCTGACATCGGTGACGCTGTCGTTCATGAATTACGCCGTTTACGGATTACTCGCCGGCCGCATGGGCCGGCTGATCAAGACCAGGCGCCAGGCGATGCTGCGCAACCGCCTGTTCGCCCTTTTGTTCGCCGGCGCCGGTGTGGCGCTGGCGTGGACCGCTCGCCGTTAGGAGAATGACTGAATGAGCAACGACGCCCCCCAGCTTTCCGGGAACTGGAGCTATCCCACCGCCGTCCGTTTCGGCGTCGGCCGCATCAAGGAAATCGGCAAGGTCTGCAAGGAACAGGGCATGTCCCGGCCCCTGCTGGTGACCGACCCGGGCCTTGCCAACCTGCCGATGATCCCGGCGGCGCTGTCGGAACTCGAAGCCGCCGGCGTCCCCGGCGCGGTGTTCTCGGACGTACGCGGCAACCCGGTGAACGCCAACGTCGAGGCCGGACTGGAAGCGTACCGTTCCGGCAATCACGACGGCATCATTGCCTGGGGCGGCGGCAGCGCCATGGACTGCGCCAAGTGCATCGCTTTGATGGTTGGCCAGACCCGGCCGATCTGGGATTTCGAGGATATCGGCTCAAACTGGAAGCTCGCCGACCCGGACGGCATCGCCCCCATCGTCGCGGTGCCGACCACGTCCGGGACCGGTTCGGAGGTCGGCCGTGCCGGCGTCATCACCGACGAAACCACGCATACCAAGAAGATCATCTTCCACCCGAAGCTTCTGCCCGCCGTCGTCATCTGCGACCCGGAACTGGTGCAGGGTCTGCCTGCCAACATCACGGCGTGGACCGGGATGGACGCGCTGGCGCACTGTCTTGAGGCCTACTGCTCGCCCTTCTATCACCCGATGGGCGAAGGCATCGCGGTCGAGGGGATGCGCCTCGTCAAGGAATGGCTGCCGACGGCGGTCAAGGACGGCTCCAACCTGACGGCACGCGCGCACATGATGTCCGCCGCCGCCATGGGCGCGGTCGCGTTCCAGAAGGGCCTGGGCGCGATCCACTCGCTGTCACACCCGGTCGGTGCCGTCTTCGACACGCACCATGGCCTGACCAACGCCGTCTTCATGCCGTACGTCTTGGCCTTCAACCGCGACGCCATCGATGAAAAGCTGACCCGCCTCGCCAAATGGCTGGAAATCGGCGACGGCTTCGACGACGTGCAGAAGTGGGTGCTGGATCTCAGGAAAGAGTTCGACATCCCGCACACCGCCGCAGACCTCGGCGTCGACGGGTCGCGTCTGGACGAGCTTTCGAAGATGGCCGCCGAAGACCCGACCGCCGGTGGCAACCCGGTTCACGTCGGTGAGGCGGAAATGCGCCAGATGTACGACGCGGCGATGGCGGGGACGCTCTGACATTCACCCGTTAAACGCAGATTGACCTCGTGCTTGGCGTACCGCCTCGCGCACGAGCTGCTTCGCGCCTCAGCATGAGGGTCAACTGCTAAAACACTCACCTCATCCTGAGGAGGCCCGCAGGGCCGTCTCGAAGAATCGGCGGATACTCAGTCTTTGTTCCGCGCGGCGGCGATGACGTCGCGCCAGAGTTGACGTTGATCGAACGGGCGGCCGCTCGCCTCGTCTTTCAGCTTCGGCGACCAGCCGATGGTTTCGAAGTGATCGGCGCGCGCGTGATTGAATTGCTCACCCCATTTCGAGGATTCGACCGACACCATGCCGTCGTTGTCACCCTCGACCATCAGGATTTGCTTTTCGCGCCTCTTGAGGAACAGCGGCATTTCGTCGCCGGGGCGGGCAAAGCCCCATGACATATAGCGCACGCCCGGCCGGTCCGGTGTGCGGGCGTTGAACTGCGCCGCGCCCTTAGTCGACAGATCCTCGAACGCGGGGCGAAGCTGATCGACGATCCAGCCCGGCAGGCGTGTCTTGTCGGAAAGCGCGCGGTCGGCCAGGGGTGAGCCCCGGTGCGGCGTCGCGATGGTAATCACAGTCTTGATTCGTTTGCCCGAATCGTGGCGCGCCGCCAAAGCGCGAGCCACCAGCCCACCCATGCTGACACCGACGAGCGCGACATGGTCGTGCGGCAAGTCACCGATCACATGGGCCACCGCTTGCGCACGCGCCTCGATCCCGGCGCGGTAGGGCATCTGCGGCACACGCGCCGTGACCCCCGTTTCGCTGACGACATCCCTCAGGCCCCGGAAATACTCGAACGTCATGCCGAGGACATGCGTCTCCGCCCGGCCCATGAAACCGTGCAGAAAGATGAAAGCGGGATCGTCGCTGGCCATGCGTCAGCGTAGCGGCTATACGGCGGGCCGGAAACGCCGTAGCGAACATTGACCGCACCGGCGATCCGGTGTTCCTTGAACCGTGGATCGGGGGAAGCATGGAAATCTCGCCGAAAGTCATCGAAACCGCGCTTGTCGCCTTCACGACGTTCTTTGCCGTGATCGGGCCGATTGACGTCGCCGCAATTTATGCCGGGCTGACGGCGGGCATGCCGCCGAAACAGCGCCGCCGCACGGCGATCAAGGGCGTGCTCGTCGCGGCGGGCATCCTATTGGCGTTCGCGTTCTTCGGGAAGTCGGTGCTTTCGTATCTTGGGATCACGCTGGCGTCATTGAAGACTGCGGGCGGTATCCTGTTGCTTCTGGTCGGCATCAACATGGTCTTGGCCCATTCCAGCGGCATCAGTTCGACGACCGAGGAAGAGGCCGAGGAATCCACCCACCGGGCCGACCTTTCCGTTTTCCCCCTCGCGACACCGCTGATCGCGGGCGCCGGCACCATGGGCGCCGTCGTCCTTTTGATGGCGGATGCGCACGGCGATGCGCTCCGGACCACCGCCGTCCTCGGCGCGTTGATGGCTAATCTGGGGCTGTCGCTGGCGTTTCTGTTGATGGCGACGCAGATTCAGAAACTCTTGGGCGTCACCGGCCTCAACGTGATTTCGCGGGTGATCGGCGTGTTGCTGACGGCGCTGGCCGTTCAGTTCATCTTCGACGGCATTCGCGGCAGCAATCTTTTGAGCGCGATGAGCTAGATCAGACTATCGACCCAGTTGCGGATTTCGCGGCAGCGCAAGTCCGCATCCAGAATGTCGTCGTCGATGCCGAGCCGCCAGCGCAGATCGAGCCGCGACGGGTCCTGGTGCAAGGCGTTCAGTTCGTTGCAGTAACGCTCCAGATCGTCTTCATCGACGAAGTAGCCCTGCGATAGCATGTCGTCCGCATAACGCCGGTAAAGATTGGCGAGATGCGGCACGTTGAATTCCGGATGATACTGCACGCCCCAGAACACACCCTTGCCCTTGCGGATGACGGCGGCCTGGACAGCGGAATGCGCGTTCTGGGCCAGGATCACCGAGCCCGGCGGCAGGTGCGTGACCTCGTCATAATGGATGCACGGGCTGTCAAAGACCGCCGGCTTGTCGGCGAACAACGGATGGCCGCAGCCGGACGGCGTCAGCGAGATCTTGCGTGCGATCCCGACTTCGCGGCCGCGCGGGCTTTTGTTCACCGTGCCGCCGGTCGCGGCAGCCGCGATCTGCAGGCCCCAGCACGACCCCAGAACGGGCAAGCCTGCGTCCAAGGCGTCCCGCATCAGATCGACCTGGCGGGTCACTTCCGGGTCCTTGTCGAACGCATGCAGGCCCGAGCCGCCCATCACCATGCCGTCGAAGTCGGCGAGCCCGACACCCTTGGGCAGATAATCGTCCTTGTCGGCGGGATAGACCGTCACCAGTTCGGCGTCCGGGAACATGCGGCGGATTTCGTTGGCGTAAAGGGCCGCGCCCAGTTCCCCACCGACGGCGGTCATGGCGTCGTTGCGGTCCTTGGTATTGCCGTCCGCGATCAGGATTTTCGGTGATTTCGTCATGCTTTCAATCCTCCGCCAGCGCGTCGATGATCCCGACGAGGTCCTTGTGATCTTCGCACACCGCGTCCGCGGACGTGGTGTAGCGGTCGACGTCGCGTTTAAATGTATAAAGGATCGCCTTCATCCCCAACGCCTGCGCGCCTTTGATGTCTTTGTTGTCGCGGTCGCCGATATGCACCATTTCCTCGAACGGGACATCCATCTGCGCTCTCGCGGCCTCGAACATGGCCTTATCGGGCTTCGAGCGGCCGACCTCGTCCGAAAATGCGAAGCCTTTGAAATATTTCAATAGATCGTGGTGGGCGAGCATATCGCGAAGGCCGTGCCCCGACGTCACGATGGTGTCCGACACCACGCAAAGGTCATACCGCCCGCTGAGCTCGGCGATGGCGTCCTTCACCCCAGGCAGGATATCCGGCGGGGTTTCGACCTCCAATCGTTCCATTTTCGTCGACAATGCCGTCAATTCGTCATCGGGAAGCGGCTTGCCGAGCCCTTTCAACAGCACCTCCAGCCGCTCCCGGTTGGTCCAGGTGATGCTGGCTTCCTGCCAGACCTTATAGAAGGCGGCGTTGGCGACGGCGTACGCCAGATCGACGTCTGAGCGCGTGACCTCGTGATGACGTCCGAGCGCCTCCAGCAGCAGCAAATGACGGGTTTCGGGCTTGGTCTCCAGCCCCTGCTGCAGGCGCTTGGGCTCGTCCGATTCGTCATCGAATACGGTATCCCAAAGATCGAAGGTCACGGCGGAAATGGTCATGGGCGGGATGTTGCGGGGCGTCCGCGGGCGCGTCAACTCCGAACGTCGGGCTATTTCTTCAGTGCGTCGAACTTCTTATGCGCGACGTCGAGCTGCGAGCGGTTCATGTGCGATGTCACCCGCTCCAGCGCATGCTTCACGTCGTAGGTTTCCTCGTGCGTGCTGATTTGTGCGGCCCCCGGTAAGGCGCGCTTATACCACACCCACGCCTCAATCAGGTCCTGTTCGACGCCCCAGCCGGCTTCGTACATCGAGCCCAGAAGGTATTGCGCGACGGGATGTCCCCCTTCGGCGGCGACGCGGTAATAGGATACAGCCGCGCCGTAGTCCTGTGGCACGCCGAGCCCCCGGAAATACCCCTCGCCCACCTTGAAATGCGCGTCCGCGTTGCGCGAAAGCCGGGCCGCCGTCATGTACCACTCCTGCGCCCGGTAATGGTCCTCGCGCACCCCCAGCCCCTGAGCGTAAAGATCGCCGATACCCACCTGCGCCGGCGCATAGCCCTTGTCGGCGGCCTTGCGGTACCAGGTCATCGCCTGTTTCACGTCGCGGAACTGTTCGGGAGCGGTCACCAATGACCGGGCATAACGGGTCCAGTCCTCAACCCCGCCCGCCTCGGCGGCGCGCTTTTCGGACTGAAGCGCCGCTTGATAGGCCGCAAGCGCCTGTTCTTCCGGGTCCGGGGTGCGGTCGCCGCGGAAAATCCAGCCCGCTGTACCCGATACCACCAGGCACGCAAGAACTGTCCAGAATATGAAACGGAAAGACATTGTCCTCGGCTATTCCCTGGTCCGGGCCGCGCCCGGCCGGGACGCGAGGTTACTTGGGCAGATTGTGCTCGTTACGGTCAACGCGCTGCTGGTTCTGGTTCACACCGTGCGGGTCGGCCTTATCATAGCAGGTCACACCCCCAAGGTCGCGGTAGCAGTAGATGTTCTGGCGGATTTGCGGCATGTCCTCTTCGCAGTAGGTCAGCCCCTGCTCGCGGCGCACGGTCGAGCAGTTCTTGCCGCTGGAAAGCGAAATCAGATGGTCACCCAACGTCTTTTCCGTCCCCATCAGCGAGGCACCCTCGGCGGGCAGCAGAAGGGAACACCCCGACGCGGCCAGCGCGAATATCAGGACCAATGCGGCGGAAAGCCGCCCGGCGGACGTTTTCATGGCAAGGATGCCTCCTGTTGACGTCCGCCGAGTATCGCCGAAAAGTGGTTAATGCGCCCTTAATAAATACCCCGGGCGTCCCCCGGAAATCCGGTCATAAACCGCTGCAATCGTTTGCCATTAGGGTGCCGCCCCGATATGTTTGGGCGCTTTTTAATCAGCCCCCGCATCGCCGGGGACCGGACAGACGGAGACGAGGTTGGCGGATCACGAAGACGACGCGTTGATGCGCGAAATTGACGAAGAACTGCGCCATGAACAGGCGCGGAAGCTTTGGCAAACCTATGGCAAGTACGTAATCGGCGTTGCCGTCGCCGTTGTCGTCCTGGTCGCGGGTTACCAGGGTTGGCGCGCCTATGACCGCAGCGTCCGGATGGAATCCACGGACCGCCTGATCGGCGCATCCACGCTTGCCGAACAGGGACAGACGCAAAGCGCCATCGATAGCCTCGCCAAGCTCGAAGCGGACGGCACCGGCAAACTGGACGTACTGGTCAAGCTGCGCCACGCATCGCTCATGGCGAAAAACGGCGACCCCGCCGGCGCCGCGGGTTTGTACGAAAAAATCACCGCCGACGGCGATAATCCCGAATCGTTCCGCAATCTTGCGACCATCCTGAACGCGGTGCAACTGCTCGACGCCAGCAAGGACAACGCTCAGCCGGTGATCGACAAACTCGCGCCGCTGACCGAGGGAAACAGCGAATGGCGCCATTCGGCCCGGGAAATCTCGGCAATGGCGGCGATTACGCTGGGTCAGAAGGACAAGGCGCTGGAATGGCTTCAGGCGAACGCACTGGACCCGCAAGCGCCCGGCGGCGTACGCTCACGGGCTGAAGAACTGATGCAGGCGATTGGCCAATGACGTTTTCCTGGCGGCACCCGCGCATACCTCTCCGGGCTGGCGTTCTCGCTTTGATGGTGACGGCGACATTCGCGCTCGGCGGATGCGACACCATCAAGGACTGGGACCCCTTCAGCAAGAAGGAGCCGCCGCTTCCGGGTGAACGCATTGCGGTGCTCGCCAACGAGCGCAGCCTGCGCGCCGATGTCGCGCCGGGCGAGGCGAATATCGTTCTACCGGCGCCGACACCCAACGACAACTGGCCGATGGCCGGCGGTTACGCCAACCACGCCATGCATCATATCGCGGTCCGCGACAGCCTGGCCGAGGTATGGAGCCGGGATATCGGTTCCGGCGCCGACGATGAATTGCGGTTCGTCGCGACCCCGATCGTCGCCAACGGGGTCGTTTACGCCCTCGATACCGAATCTGAACTGACGGCCTATAGGCTTGAAGACGGCGACACAATCTGGGACGTCGACCTGGAGCCTGACGACGATGACGAAGGTCACGTCGGCGGCGGCATCGCTTTCGAGCGCGACCGTGTTTTCGTCGCGACCGGTTTTGGCGTGGTGTTCGCCATCGACGCCAAGGACGGCTCGATCGTCTGGAAGCAGCGGATCGGCATTCCGATGCGTGTGCCGCCGACGGTGCGTGGCGGCCGGGTCTTCGTGGTGACGGTCGATAACAACCTTCTCGCGCTCGACGCCCGCGACGGCTCGACGCTATGGACCCACCAGGGCAGCCAGGAAATCGCCGCCTTGCTGGGCGGGGCCAGCCCGGCGGTCGACAATGGGGTTGTCGTGGTCCCCTACACCTCCGGCGAACTTTACGCCCTTCGCGTCGATAACGGCCGCGTGCTCTGGCAGGATAACCTGATTTCGATCCGCCGGACCGACGCCGTCGCCGCTTTGGCGCAAATCAGGGGCCGCCCGATCATCGACCGCAGCCGGGTGATCGCCATCAGCCACGCCGGTGTCATGGCGGCGATTGATGTGCGTACCGGTCGCCGCCTTTGGGCGCGCGAAATCGGAGGCACGGAAAGCCCGTGGGTAGCCGGCGACTACATCTACACCATCACCAACGAAAACGAACTGATCTGCGTTTCCCGTGAAGACGGCAAGGTAATGTGGGTCACCGGCCTACCACTGTTCGAAGATCCGGAAGATAAGGAAGACCCCGTCGTCTGGACCGGCCCGGTCCTCGCCGGCGACCGATTGATCGTGGCCGGCTCGAACGAGGAGGCGCTTGCCGTGTCGCCCTACACCGGACGGCTGCTGGGTGTCGTCGAATTACCCGATGGCGTCTCGGTGTCGCCTATCGTCGCCAACGGGTCGGTGATCTTCCTCGCCAACGACGCCGAACTCGTCGTCTATCGGTGACGCGGTAGCGCGGCCGGAAAAACCATGAGCTTCACTCTCGCCATTATTGGCCGACCCAACGTCGGAAAGTCGACGCTGTTCAACCGTCTGGTCGGCAAGCGCCTTGCCATCGTCGACGACACGCCGGGCGTGACGCGCGACCGCCGTGAAGCCGAGGCATCGATTTCGGATCTCAAGTTTCACATTCTCGACACCGCAGGCCTTGAAGACGCCACCGACGACAGCATCGAAAGCCGTATGCGCCAGCAGACCGAACAGGCCGTCCTCGACGCCGATGTCGCTCTTCTGCTGATCGACGGTCGGGCCGGTGTGACGCCGACCGACAGTCATTTCGCGCAGTGGCTCAGGACCCAGAACACCCCGGTGATTCTTGGCGTCAACAAGTGCGAAGGCAAGCAGGCCGAAGCCGGGATGTATGAAGCTTACAGTCTCGGTCTCGGCGATCCGATCGCGCTTTCCGCCGAACATGGGCTCGGTCTTGACGAATTATATGACGCGCTGGTGCCGTTCCGCGATAAGGCGGAGGCAGAGGCCGCCGACAACGGCGACCTTTTGCCGCTTCGCGATAGCGGCGAGGAGCAAGACGACGAAGAGGTGCTCGCCTCGCCCCTGCAGCTCGCCATCGTCGGCCGCCCCAACGCGGGAAAATCGACCCTCGTGAACCGGCTGTTGGGCGAGGATCGAATGCTGACGGGCCCCGAGGCCGGGATTACCCGCGACGCCATCGCCAGCAAATGGACATGGCAGGGCCGTGAAATCCGGCTCGTCGACACCGCGGGTCTTCGCAAGCAGGCGCGAGTGCAGGAAAAGCTCGAATACCTTGCGGTCAACGACACGTTCCGCGCGATCCAGTATGCGCAGGTCGTGGTCCTGGTGCTCGACGCCGAACAACCGCTCGAAAAGCAGGACCTGACCATCGCCCGGAAAGTCGTAGATGAAGGGCGCGCGCTGATTATCGCCGTCAACAAATGGGACTCGGTCCCGAACCGCACCGAGCAGATGGCATTAATCAAGGACAGGCTGCAGACGTCGCTGCAACAGATACGCGGCGTACGCGTCGTCACCATGTCGGCATTGACCGGAAAAGGGGTCGACAAGCTTTTACCCACCGTGTTCGAGATTTTCGATCTCTGGAACACCCGCGTGCCGACCGGCGCGCTCAACCGCTGGCTTTCGGCCATGCTCGAAGCGCATCCGCCGCCCATGGGCTCGCATGGCAGGCGCCTGACGATCCGTTACGTGACCCAGGCCAAGACACGGCCGCCGACCTTCTACTTGTTCTCGTCGACTGCCGGAAAGCTGCCCGACAGCTACCTGCGCTATCTCGCCAACGGGTTGCGCGACGACTTCGGTCTCGATGGCGTGCCGATCCGCATCCACACCCGCTCGGGCAAGAACCCCTACGCCTGAGCCCCGGGTTTCGGCCCTGCTTGATCCCCGTTATACTATATGGAAGCTTGGAACCGTGAGGAGGCTCCCATGCAGTTGAAGGGCATCAATCATCTGGCGTTCATCACCCCCGACCTAACCGGCACGATCCGCTTCTACCGCGATCTGTTGGGGATGGAGTTGCATTCCGGGATCGGACACGACGGGTTCAGGCATTATTTTTTCCGCGCCGGCAACACGCTGGTCGCGTTCTTCCAGTACGAAGGCGCGAGTGTGATGGAGGAAAAATTCCACGGCAGCCCGACCTCCGCGCCTCTCGGCTTCGATCACGTATCGTTCACCGTCGACAGCCGCGAGGATTTGTTCGCCTATAAGGACAAGCTGGAAGCGGCCGGGATCGAGGTTACGGGCGCCGTCGATCATGGGACGCTATGGTCAATCTACTTCTTCGACCCCAACAACATCCCTCTCGAGATCACCTGGGACACTTTGGAAGTCACGCAGCCGCCGGCGATCGAGGACGACGACCCGCTCGCCATCGCCGCCGAGGGCGCGCACGCGCAGCCCGGACACTGGCCGGAAGTCACCAACCCGACCCCGCCCGAAAAAATGACGGCCCGGCCCGGCAATGGGCACGCCATGCGGGATTCGTTCCTGGAACGCGGCATCGGCCGCCTGAAGGACGACTACGCCGCCGTGATCGGCGCCGATAAGAAGGATTCGTCCGCCGCCTGATCCCTCACGACGAGGCAAAAGTGGGTTTGACGGCGGCCCCGATAACGGGGAAATTCAGCCCGAAGCGAATTGCCATCGAGGTTGCCATGCCGTCGCCATTACCGAGTTTCGAGGAGTTCCGCGCGCTGCCGCACGCCGTGACGCTGCTGGGCATGTCCGGTGTCGGCAAGACCATGCTGTCGACCTCGCTCCGGCGCAGCGACAACTGGTTTCACTATTCCGCCGATTACCGGATCGGCACCGCGCACCTGGCGGAATCGATCCTGGATAACATCAAGTTCCGTATCATGCAGACCGACCCGTTCGTGGCGGGATTGCTGAGTTCGGATTCGATCTACATCCATCACAATATCTCGGTCGATAACCTGGAACCGGTATCGACCTATCTGGGGATGTTCGGCGACCCTGAATCCGGCGGCCTCGACAAGGCGACCTTTCTCGCGCGCCAGCAGGAATACCGCGAGGCCGAGATTAAATCGATGCGCGATGTCGGACGCTTCCTCGTCAAATCGTGGCGGATATATTCGTGCAAGGACTTCATCAACGACGCGTCGGGAAGTCTTTGCGAGATCGCGGACATCGACGATCCCGAAGACCCGGTGATTTCGGCCCTCCGCGAGAATACGGTCGTCCTGTATATTCGCGCCAATGCGAAGGGCGAGGAAACGCTCAAGCGCCGCGCCGAGAGCGACCCGAAACCGCTTTTTTATCATCCCGACTTCATCGAGAAGCATCTCGCGGATCAGCCCGACGACGGCAAGGGCGTGGACCGGCGCGCGTTCGCAAGGAAGCTTTTCCCGCTTCTGCTCGAGGACCGAAAGCCGCGCTATGAAGAATTTGCCGCAAAATACGGCTTTTCCGTCGATGTTGACGACCTGTTCCCCGGCAGCGGTGAAACCGGCAAAGCGCCGGATTCCGAGGCGTTCATCTGCCTTCTGTACGACCTGATCGAAAAGCAGGCCGCCGCGGGCGAGGTTGCCAATGTGAACGCGAGCCGCTATCTCAAGGTCTGTCAGGAACGGGCCCGAACGCGCGGTCAGGACGTCTGAGGACAACAAAAACAATGCCGATCAAAATTCCGTCAGAACTGCCGGCGCGCAAAGTGCTTGAGAAAGAGGGTGTCCCGGTCATCGATGACGACGATGCCATCCGTCAGGATATCCGTCCGCTGAAGATCGCGATCCTCAACCTGATGCCCGAAAAAATCAAAACCGAGACGCAACTCGCCCGCGTGCTCGGCGCGACGCCCTTGCAGATCGAATGCACCCTGCTGTCGCTCAGTTCCCACAAGCCGAAGACGACGTCGGAAGAACATCTTCTGCACTTTTACGAGCCATGGGCCGACGTCAAAGAACAGAAGTTCGACGGCCTGATCGTCACTGGCGCGCCGATTGAGAAACTGCCGTTCGAGGACGTACGCTACTGGCCCGAGCTCTGCGACATCTTCGAATGGTCGCGAAGCAACGTGCACGCCTGCTTCAATCTGTGTTGGGGGGCGCAGGCCGCGCTCTACCACTTCTATAAAATTCCGAAGTACCTTCTTCCGGGGAAAGCGTTCGGCGTGTTTCAGCACAAGGTGATCGATTCTACCTCGCCCCTGATGCGCGGCTTGAACGACACGATCCCGATCCCTGTATCGCGGCACACCGAGAACCACCGGGAAGACCTGGCCAAGTTCAAGCATCTGGAAATTCTGGCGGAGTCCGACGACGCCGGCATGGCGCTGGTGTTCGATCCGGTGCTGAACCACGTGCATATGTTCAATCATCTGGAATACGATTCAACCACGCTGGGTGACGAATACAGCCGCGATGTCGCCAAGGGTGCAGAGATCGACGTGCCCAGAAACTATTACCCCGACGACGACCCCTCGAAGGTGCCGGTCAACACGTGGCGCGCCAACGCGCACATCCTGTTCGGCAACTGGATCAACTGGATCTACCAGGGCACGCCTTACGACCTTGATAAAATCGGCCAAAACCGCCCCGCCATTCCCAAGGCCGACGACGCGGCGTAACGCCGCACCCTCTGGCCGTTTACAAAATGCAACCGGAGCGACGTTGTGCCCGAAATCGAACGGGCGTACGATTCCGGTGATGGGCTATCGGGAGAGATGGCCCTTAAACAAACAGGAGAATTCGCATGGAGGCTCCACCGGACCATAGTCCCTGGCCTCGGCGATGCACGGGGCCACGTTCCGCCTGAGTTTAAACGTCACCCGGCCGGGACGCGGCGGATCGATAAACGCTTGAAAAACTGAATACCTTTTTTGGCCTGCCCGCTGACCGGCGACAGGCAGGAACAGACGTTCGCGCTCGGCGCGGACAACGGTGAAAACCGCGAGAGCCCCGGACCACCTATGTGACCGGGGCTCTTTTATTGTGCATCGTTCGTCGTCACTTCGGTGCCGGGACGATCCGCAGATACGGCAGCGGCGATTTCCAGCCGTCCGGGTATTTCGCCTTCGCGGCTTTGTCGTTGACGGCGGGCACGATCACGACGTCCTCGCCCTGTTTCCAGTTGACCGGGGTCGCCACCTGCTCCTTGGCGGTGAGCTGGCAGGAATCCAGAAGCCTGAGGATTTCATAGAAGTTCCGGCCTGTGCTCATCGGATAGGTCAGCATCGCCTTGATCTTCTTGTCGGGCCCGATGATGAAGACCGTTCGGGCCGTCAGGTTGTCGACCGCGGTCCGGCCTTCGGCACTGTCCCCCGCGTCCGCCGGCAGCATGTCGTAAAGCTTGGCGACCTTGAGGTCCTCATCGCCGATCATCGGATAATTCACCGCATGGCCCTGCGAGCTTTCGATGTCTTTTGCCCATTCGACGTGGTCCGACACCGGATCGACGCTAAGGCCGATAATCTTGCAGTTTCGCTTTTCAAAATCCGGCTTCAGTTTCGCCGCATAGCCCAACTCGGTGGTGCAGATCGGTGTGAAATCCTTGGGGTGCGAAAACAGCACCGCCCAGCCGTCACCGATCCATTCGTGGAAGTCGATGGTGCCTTCGGTCGTTTCTGCCGTGAAATTCGGCGCTTCGCTGTTCAATCGTAAACTCATGGCATCCTCCGAGGTTTCTAATACCCCATAGACATATTGTAATTATGATATAATGCAACAGATCAACTTGTGAAATTTTGGACAAACCGAGTACATCGAAAACTTGGGGAATTAGCGGAAATCAGCGCGGCTCAGACGCTGAGTGAAATGCCGAACCGCGATTGGGCGAAAGCCTTGATTTCGTCGAACCGGCAACCGGCGCGGACCACCGACCAGTCCCGGAAGTCGATAATCGTCGACGACATGCCCTGATCGTTAGCGTCCCGGCAACGGCCGTGATCGATCACGATGTCGGCGGCATCCAGGACCGCCGGTTCGATATCGCCGACGGTATACTTGGACCCGGAAAGCGACTGATTGGCACTTGAGCCGAAGACGGGCGTTTTGCGCTCGTAACTCAACTTTGCCAGTGCATTATGCAAGGGCCCCGCGTTCATCAGCATATCCATGGTCGCGCCCTTGGTGCTGGTCTCGAGCACGAACGGGTCGACGTTCGCCAACAGCGAATGATCCTTGTGGTATTCGGCAACGATGGAGAACGGCAGGTCCGCTTCCTCGATCAGCCCGGTGCGGAGTGCGACACCCTCGTCCGTCAGAACGTGCAGGTCTGCCGACGCGGCGGCGCTACCGAAATTACCGGAAGGTTTTTCAAAGCTCCGCTGCTTGACCTCGAAAATCTTGCGGATGGCGGCTTCGGTCTGGCCCAGGATGGCGTAAGCGACGTTGAGCGGGATGATCGCGACCCCGCCCTTCGCCAAGACATCCAGCACCTCGGCCGCCTCGGCCTCGATGTTGTGGCCGACCGGATTGTCCGTTGTCGCTTCCGTCATGCTTCCTCCCTTTTGTATTTATTTAGAACCGCATCGGAATCGCGTGCATCACGTGTTGCAGACCCTGCACCTCGGCCAGCACGTTTGCCGGCGGTTGGCCGTCGATCTCGATCAGGGCGATGGCATCCCCGCCCTCGCTGGCCCGGCCCAGGTTAAAGGTCGCGATGTTAACCCCAGCCTCACCGAGCACGGTGCCGAGCGCGCCGATCAGGCCCGGTTTGTCGTGGTTGGCGATATAAAGCATGTTCGGCCCCAGCTTGGCGTCGATATGAATGCCCTTGATCTCGACGATGCGCGGTTCGTGGTTGAACAAAGTCCCCTTGATCGAGCGCTTCTGGCTTTCGGTCGTCACTGTCACGGTGACGAGGGTGTGATAGTCCCCTGCCGTTTCCGACTTGGCTTCCAGAATCTTGATGTTGCGGTCCTCGGCGATGACCGGCGCGTTGACCATATTGACGCCTTCCAAAAGCGGCCCCAACAACCCCTTGAGGACGATCGCCGTCAGCGGCTTGGTGTTAAGGGTCGAAACGTCGCCTTCGTAACAAATCTCGATCTCCTTGATGGCGCTCTGCGTCGCCTGTCCGGCGAACGCACCAAGCTGCTCGGCCAACGCCATGTAGGGTTTCAGCTTCGGCGCTTCTTCCGCCGTCACGGACGCCATGTTGAGGGCATTGGTCACAGCGCCGCTCAGAAGATAGTCCGCCATCTGCTCGGCGACCTGCACCGCGACCTTTTCTTGTGCTTCGGAGGTGGACGCGCCCAGGTGCGGCGTGCAGACCACCTGCTCCATCCCGAACAAAGGATTGTCCTTCGCGGGCTCCTCCGCGAAGACGTCGAGCGCGGCGCCTGCGACATGACCGGATTCGATGGCCGCCTTCAGCGCCAACTCGTCCACTAGCCCGCCGCGCGCGCAGTTGACGATCCGCACGCCAGGCTTGGTCTTGTTGAGCGCATCGGCACCCAGGATATTCCGCGTCTGGTCGGTCAGCGGCGTGTGCAGGCTGATGAAGTCAGCGCGCGGCAACAACGCTTCGAGGGTCACCTTTTCGACGCCCAGGTTCTCGGCCCGCTCTTCGGACAGGAACGGATCGAACGCGATGACCTTCATCTTCAGGCCCTGTGCGCGGTCGGCGACGATCGCGCCGATGTTGCCGCAACCAATGACGCCAAGGGTCTTGCCCATCAGCTCGACCCCCATGAAACGGGACTTCTCCCACTTGCCGGCGTGGGTCGAGGCATTGGCCGCCGGAATCTGACGGGCCAAGGACAGCATCATGGTGATGGCATGCTCGGCCGTCGTGATGGCATTCCCGAACGGGGTATTCATCACGACGATCCCGGCGCCGGTGGCGGCCTTCACGTCGACGTTGTCGACACCGATCCCGGCGCGGCCGATGACTTTCAGGTTGCCCGGATTGGCCAGCGTCTTCGGTGTGATCTTGGTCGCAGAGCGGATCGCGACCCCGTCGTACTCGCCGATCGTCTCGGCAAGCTGGTCCTTGTCCATGTCGGTGATGACATCGACCTCGATCCCACGCTGTTCGAAGACGTCGGCGGCAAGCGGCGACATCTTGTCGGAAATCAGAACTTTCGGCATGGCTCAGGCCCCCTGGAGTTCGGATTTGACGGTATGGAACGCCCAATCGAGCCACGGGCCCAAGGCCTTGATGTCACGGGCCTCGACAGTGGCGCCGCACCAGATACGAAGCCCCGGCGGCGCATCGCGGTGAGAGCCGATATCGAAGGCCGCGCCCTCTTTGTCCAAAAGCCCGGTCAGCTTCTTGATGAAATCGCGCTGCGTCGCTTCATCCATATCCGTGAACCACGGATCGGTGACGACCAGCACGACGGAGGTATCCGAGCGCGACGCCGGGTCCTTGCAAATGAAATCGATCCAATCCGCGCTTTCGACCCACACACTCAGCGTGGTGAAGCTGTCGTTGACGCGTTTCAGCAGCGCATTCAGCCCGCCGATGGATTCCGCCCACTTAAGACCGTCCAGCGCATCCTCGACGCACAGCATCGACGGCGTGTTGATGGTGATCCCTTCGAAGATTTCCTCGTTGAGTTTGTCGCCTTTCTTCATGCGGAAGACCTTCGGCATGGGCCACGAAGGATCGTAGCTTTCAATCCGCTCGACAGCGCGCGGGCTCAAAATCAGCATGCCGTGCGCGGCCTCGCCGCCCATCGCCTTCTGCCAGGAATACGTGCAGATATCGATCTTGTCCCACGGCATATCCATGGCGAAGACTGCCGACGTCCCGTCGACGATGGTCAGGCCTTCGCGGTCGGCCGGAATCCAGTCGCCGTTGGGCGCCTTCACGCCGCCCGTAGTGCCGTTCCAGGTGAAGATCACGTCGCGCGAGAAATCGACTTTCGACAAGTCCGGAATTTCGCCATAAGGCGCGTCGGTCAGCTTCACGTCGTCGAGCTTGAGCTGCTTGCTGACGTCGACCGCCCACTGCTTGCCGAAACTCTCCCACGACAACACCTCGACCCCGCGCGGCCCCAGCACCGACCAAAGCGCCATTTCGATGGCCCCGGTGTCGGAACCGGGTACGATGCCGACCCGATAGCCTTCTGGAAGTTTCAGCACGTCGCGGGTGCGGTCGATGACTTCTTTTAAGAGTTTTTTACCGGTGGCGTGGCGGTGCGAGCGACCAAGGAACGCATTCGCCAGCACGTCGGGGCGCCAGCCAGGGCGCTTGGAACAGGGACCGGATGAGAAATTGGGGTTCGCCGGACGCACGTCCGGCTTCTGAAGGGTGTTCATGCTATCTCCTTTCCTCTCAGAAAGGTCGCGCCTCGTTGGGGAGGCGTGGCCCACCGAGAACGTACTGCGATTGCAGGAGATATCAAGCGGGATTTTTTGAAGCTGCGAGCGACCCCACCCGCCGGCGGGCAACCGGCGGGCATCGGGGCGTTTCGGCGATGTGGTCCAGGTGTCAGCCGGTGTGCGCTAATTCGTGGCGCGCCACCTGCCAGTCAGGGTCCATCACGGTGGCGCGGCGCATGTCGCGGGCTTCGCTCTCGTCGAACGGGCGCGCACGGTGCATGGTGCGTCGGTTGTCCCACATCACCAGATCGCCGACCTGCCAGTTGTGGGTATAGACGAACTCGCGTTGGGTCGCGTGCTCCATCAGATCACGCAGCAGCATCCGGCCTTCCGGGACCGGCCATCCGATAATGTGCGATGCGTGTGACGCCAGATAAAGCGACGTGCGCCCGGACGGTAGGACTCGTACCAGTGGGCGGACCTGCGGCGGCAGCGCGGCGCGTTCCTCGTCGCTGAAGTCGGTGAACCCCATGGACGCGCGGGACGCGATCACCGAATGCTCGGCCTCGAGATCGGCGATTTTGTCCTTCATTTTCTGTGGCAGCGTCTCGTAGGCCGCGCACATGTCGGCGTATTGGGTTTCTCCCCCCTCACTGACAACGGTGTGCGCATGGAGAAGCGAGTACTTCGCCGTCGTCGCCTTGAACGACGCGTCCGTGTGCCAGAGTTGGTTCCCCAGGCTGCCCATACGGCGGCGGTTCTGGCGGTCGAGCAGTTGGCCCTTTTCGTCGATGTTGGAGATATCGACGAGGCGTTCGCTGATACGCTTTTTGACTCCGGTCTGGATAATGCCGTTGCGCGCATCGAGGGGACCGAACAGGGTCGCGAATTCAACCTGCTGATCTTCGCTTAACTTTTCTCCCGGAAAGACGAGGACGCCGTGCGTGTCGATGGCGTCGCGTAACGCATCGGCCGTCGCATCGTCGATAGGCTTGGTCAGATCGGCGCCTTCGACGCGCGCCGCAAAGGTCTCATGAATCGGGGTAACGGTGATGGACATTGTTTGTTTCCTCCTATCCCCGACTCAACGCCCGGCTGGTCAGAATGTCAAATTTGGATTATAGCAGTGTCCATAACTAAATATTATGGGTTGGGATAAACGCATGCGACTCAATCTGCGCCAGATCGAAGCGTTCCGGGCCGTCTACCGGACCGGTGGCATGACCGCGGCGGGCAAGCTGATGAACATCACGCAGCCTGCCGTCAGCCGCCTGATCCGCGATCTGGAAACGGAGATCGGCCTGCCGTTGTTCGTGCGCGAGGGCACATCGATTGCGCCAACGGCGGATGCCACCGCGCTCTATCATGAAGTCGAAAAAAGTTTTCACGGCCTCGACCAGGTGGCCCTGTTCGCGAGCGATCTGAAGCGAAACCGCAGCGGGCGCATCAACATCGCCGCCTCCCTCGCCCCCTCGTTTTTTACCATCCCGGACGCAATCGCAGGCTTTCGCGAAGACTGGCCGGATGTCACCGTCTCTCTTCAAAGTTACCCGTCGCCCGAAGTGGCCGAGCTCGTCGCCGCCAACAAGGCGGATCTGGGCCTCGCGGTCCTGCCGCCGCAGATCGATGGCGTCGAGATCATGTCGCTGCCGGCGCTTTTTGTCGTGGCGGTCGTCCCCGAAAAGCACCGGCTGGCGAAGTACGACGTCATCCGCCCGAAGGACCTGGATGGCGAAGCGATGCTGATGGTGAACGAATACAGCCTGATGCAGCAGCGCATCCTGAAATCGTTCGAAACGGCGGGAATCATCCCCGACGTCATCTTCGACAGTTCATATTCGGGGTCGATTTGCGGCTTGGTGGCGAAGGGCGTTGGGGTGTCGGTACTCGATCCGGTAACGGCGCGTGCCTACGACGGCAAAGGGATCGTCCGCGTCGCGTTCGAGCCTCAGGTCCCGTACGAACTGCGCCTGATCCGCGCCGCGAACCGGCCCGCCAGCGCCCACGTGCGGGCCTTCGCTGAGGCGCTTCGCAAAACCCTCGGGGAAAACTGACCGTCGCCGGCCGATAAGCGGATGAACGACGACGGTTTGTCTCAGGCCGCGGGCGGTTCGAATGCCTGGATCGGCGGCAGGTTGCCGTCAAAGCGTTCGACCCGGATCGTGGTCAACTGTCCGGTGCAGCCCTGCGCCAGCGCCGAAGTCCCGATGTCGCGCGTCAGCACGTTCGGGTTGCCGTGCACACAAAGGGGTTTGTCCTCTTCCGGGTCGGCGGGATCGTACCAGGCGCCGGTCGAAAGCTGGACCACGCCGGGGCGGATACCGTCCGTCAGTGTCACCCCCGCCAGGCATGCGCCACGTTCGTTCGACAGCTTGATCACGTCGCCCTCGGCGATCCCGAGCTTCGCCGCATCTTCGGCGTTCATCGTCGCCACTTCGCGGCCCCGGTGCTTGTTTTCGATACTGTGGCCACCGAAATCGAGCTGGCTGTGCAGCCTTGTGCGCGGCTGGTTGGCGATCAGCACGAAAGGCGTCGTCTCGTCCGGAACGTAGACCCGGCCGAGCCATGTCGGATGGCCGGGGCAGTCGTCCTCGCCGAAGCCGGCGATGGTCTCGGAATAGATTTCCAGCTTGCCGCTCGGCGTGCGGAGCGGTTTGCCCTCCGGGTTCTCGCGAAAGGCGCGCAAGTATCCGCCGTCGTCGGGACGTTGCGGCATCAGGAACCCGTCGCTTTCCCAGAATTCATCGAAGCCCGGCGCCGGCAAGCCTTTCTCGGCAAGCTGTTGGCGCGTCGGCTCATAGAGATGTTCCAGCCACTGCCGCACGGTACGGCCTTCGGTGAACTCCTGCTCGCGCCCCAGTCTCTTGGCGAGTTCGGAGAAGATCGCATAATCGTCACGCGCTTCCCCGTAAGGCGCGGCGACCGGACGCATCGGCACCAGAAGCGGATCGTTCGAACTGGCCCCGATGTCCTCGCGTTCCAACGTCATGGTCGCAGGCAGCACGACGTCGGCGTGCTTCGCCGTCGCCGTCCAGGCGAGTTCATGCACGACAAGTGTATCGAGCCGCCGGAACGCTTTCCTGAGCCGGTTCAGATCCTGATGATGATGGAACGGATTCCCCCCCGCCCAATAGACGAGCTTAATGTCCGGATACGTGCGGGTTTCGCCGTTAAAGCGGTATGCCGCACCCGGATTCAACAACATATCGGCGATCCGGGCGACGGGGATGAAGTCGCGCACGCTGTTGCGCCCCTGCGAAAGTGTCGGCACGGGCACGGCGTTGAGCTGGCGCCCGTAGTACGCGATGGCGCCGAGCGCGTATCCGTAACCACCGCCCGGCAAGCCGATCTGGCCGAGCGCGGCGGCCAGAACCATCCCCATCCACACCGGCTGCTCGCCGTGTTCGGCGCGCTGCAGCGAATGCGAAACGACGATCAGCGCGCGCTTGCCATGCAGCCGGTGGGCGAGCTTGACGATCTCGTCGGCAGGCACACCCGTCAGTTCCGACGCCCAAGCGGCGTCCTTCGGCTGGCCGTCGGTCTCACCCAGCAGGTATTTCTCGAACTTCGGCCAACCCTCGGTAAAGCGTTCCAGAAATTCCCGGTCGTGCTTGTCTTCGATCACCAGCGTGTGGACGAGCGCCATCATCAACGCGGCGTCGGTGGCCGGAACCAGCGACAACCATTCGGGATTGGCTTCTTCGGGCAGGTCCGAGCGGATCGGGCTGACCGTGATGAATTCGCAGCCCCGTTCGGCGGCGCGCTGCATGGCGCCCCGCTCCACGTGCTTCGAAACGCTACCCCCCGCGACCATCGAGTTCTTGAGCGCCATGCCCCCGAACGCCAGCACGATTTCGCTGTGTTCCGCCATTTGTTCCCAAGTGACGTTGCGTTTCGTCAACCCTTCGTAATCGCCGATGATGTGCGGGAGCAGAATCTGCGACGACCCGGACGAATAACTGGCAATCGATTTCACGTAACCGTCGCAGGTCGTATTGAGGAACCGGTGCACCTGGCTTTGCGCGTGGTGGAACCGCCCGGCGCTCGACCAACCGTAAGAGCCGCCGAAAATCGCGTCGGGGCCGAGCCCGTCGCGCACGCGCCCAAGTTCCTTACCCAAAAGATCCAGCGCCTGATCCCACGACACCTCGACGTATTCGTCGTTGCCGCGCCGCTCGTCGGGGCCGGGCCCGTTTTCCAGCCACCCCTTGCGGATCATCGGCCGCGCGATGCGCGCTCGGTGGCGAAGCGCGGTCGGAAAATTTTGCAGGATCTCGTTCGGATCCGGGTCGTCCGCGTGGGGTTTGACCTCGAGCTGCCCATCGTGCATCCGCGCATGGAACACCCCCCAGTGGGAGGTGTGCGGTCTGAATGGTGTATCGGCGTCTGGTTTCGTGTCGGTCGTTTTGGGTTTCAGCACAACGAGGTCTCTCTTGTTTGTTCGCGTTCAGTCTTCGAGGTAATCCGGCCCGGCGATCCCCACGCCCTGGCGCAGGCATTCCATATTGATGACCTGATCCCAGGCGACATTACCCATATTGGCATCCGGCCCAAAGATTTTGAGGGTCTGCTTCGCCATCTCGAAGACATGGTTGAGCGAGACTCCCGCGATCCACGGGCCCGGCAGTTCGATCATGACCTGATGCGCGGGCACGGCCGCCTTGATCCGGCTGATCGACTGTACGTTCGCGACACCCGCCGAGACAAGCTCCGCCGCTTCGAACAGGACCACATCGCAGCCTGCTTCCAGGCAAACGTCCGACTGGCGGATCAACTCTTCGATATCGGCGACGTCGTGCTTGGAACCGACCTCGCCATGCACTTCGAGACCCGCGTCGAGTGCCTGTTTCACAAGGTGCTTGCGCTGTTCGTCGGACATTTCGATGCAGTTGTCCGATACTTCGATGCATTTGACGCCGATGCGCTTCACCTCGTCGAAGAACCCGGGCGCGGCGTCGTAGCCGTGCTTGGTAATGACGTACTCCAGAAACTGACCGCCAATGAAGATATCCACCCCGTGCCTGGCATAGACCTCGGCCTTCCTGGCGAAGGTCTTCTTGTCGTATAGCTTCGCCGAGCCCACGAAAATCTTGGCGAGATCGACATAATCGCCGCAAACGCCGAGATGGTCGTCGAGCAGCGCCGGGCCGAGGCCCATGTCGATCATCATCGTGACGCCTGTCTTGCCTGGTTTCGTGGTGGTACGCCCGCCGGGGACGGGGATGAATGAAAACGGCCGTTCGGTCATGGTGGGGACTCCCGATCAAGAGCGATCTATATACAACAACATCCCGGCAATGGCCCGCGTTTGTGCATGTCGGAATTGCCGAGATCGAGACGGCACCCTAGGCTCATACCCATGACAGATTTCTTCGACGGTTTCCGGCTTGAAACGGTGCAGGTCACGGGCGGCGCCATCAGGCTGCGCCACGCGGGCTCGGGCCCGCCCCTGCTGCTTTTACACGGCAATCCGCAGACCCACGCCATGTGGCACCTTGTCGCGCCGGCGCTGGCCGAACGCTTCCATGTGATCTGCCCGGATCTCAGGGGGTACGGGCAATCGTTCAAGCCCGCCCCCAGCGCCGATCACGCGCCCTATGCCAAGAAAGAGATGGCCCGGGACATGGCGGAGATCATGTCGCACTTCGGCCATGAACGTTTTTCCGTCGCCAGCCATGACCGGGGCGCACGTGTCGCGCACCGGCTCGCCATCGACTTCGCGGACCGGGTCGAGAAGCTCGCGGTCCTCGACATCATCCCGACGATCGAACACTTCGAACGCACCGACATGCGCTTCGCCATGGGCTATTATCACTGGTTCTGGTTCGCCCAGCGCCATCCGCTGCCCGAAAACGTCATCAACGCCGCACCCGACGTCTGGTTTCGCGCCCACACGTCGCGCGAGCCGAAAGACGACGGCTTCTTCCATCCGGCTGCCCTCGCCGATTACCTGGAGGCCGCACGCGACCCGGCGATGATTTCGGGCATGTGCGAAGATTACCGCGCTGCCGCCACCATCGACATGGTGCACGATCGCGAAAGCCGGGACGCGGGCGACATGATCCGCTGCCCGCTTCTAGTCTTGTGGGGCGCCAAGGGCAAGATCGGGGAATGGTACGAACCGCTCGAGATCTGGAGCCGCTATTGCGCTGCCGAGATCACCGGCGGCGCCGTCGGGAGCGGTCACTACCTGGCCGAGGAAGCCCCGGACGAAGTCCTCGAATACTTCGACGAGTTTTTCACCGGCACCGGTTAAAGCTCAGGTCTCTCGTTCTTTTCGACGCCGTCGTAGATATGGAGATAGCGGAGCGAGCATATGATCGCACCCAGTTCGCCGTGTTTTCGAGCTTGCTGATACCTGTCAGCGCACGGCATGGGCCGGCAAGCCGCAATCGACCTGCCGGGCACCACCCCGCGCTCAATCAGGTTGTCAGGCTGCGCCGGCGCCTTGGCCCGGCAGGTGCGGCGTCCTGCCCAACGAAGCGAACGGCGAAAAGCCCTGGCTGGCGCGTTCCAGGCGCGCCCGGAACCGCGACACCCAGCAAAAGGCGATGACCGCCAGGATGGCAACGCCGATGGCGGTGCCGAACCCTTGCATGATCCCCATGCCCGCCTGCTGATAGGCGTGCGCCCCGAAGGCGAGCGCGCTGACCGCACAAATGATCATCAGCAGCGCGATGATCTGTGATGAAAATTCGTCATGCACCCATCGCGGCACGAAGGGATTGCGCATGACGAGAATCAGGAACAGGAATGCCGATACGGCGAACAAGATCACCGCCGAACCGACGACAAAATCGAAAACCACAGACATTAAGGTACTCCGGTGCAACCGGCCTGCGCATGGCGACCGGCGCGAAAGGAACTGCCAACGTCGGGAAACGGACTCCGCATTGGCGGCGTTCGGGGCCAGAGGCGTTGCTTCGGATGAAACCGCTCGTCGGGCCGGGGCGAATTATATATCCGGATTGTAAATCCACATACGGATTTTTAGCGCCGAGGTTTGAATTTCGGCGCAACCCGTCATCCGCGCTCCGGAAAACAGGCCGAGCTCCGCTTTTTTTCCTTATATTTCCTAGACTTACGGACATGTAAAGAGCCGGTTATCTTCGTTTACATATCTATACACAGCAGAAAAACTCCGGGGTCATTTGGTTGGTAGTCTCCTCGAAATTCGTGTTAACCGGAGACTTATTTCATGCCCCTTAAGCAAGCAGCCAAGTTCGTGCTGGCAGGCCTAGCCCTGATCAGCGCCGTATCGTTCTCTGCCGCCGAAGCGCGCGCAGAGGGAAACCGTGACATCCTCGTCGCGGCGCTCAATCAGCACATCGTTCCGAAAATCCGCGAATGGGCGCAGCACCCGGTCGCTCTGATGTCGCTCAGGGCACAGAACAAGCGTCATGCCGGCCTGACCGAGGAGAAGATCATCGAGATGGACAAGAAGTGGCGCGAAGAGCGCAAAACCGATGTCCAGCCGCTGATCGCACAACTGTTCGGCAGCCCGCTCTCGAGCTACCTGACTCGCATTCAGGCGGGGTCGCTCGGCCTCTACAGCGAAATTTTCGTGATGGATGCGGTCGGTCTCAACGTCGGTCTTAGCAGCGTCACGTCCGACTACTGGCAAGGCGACGAAGGCAAGTGGCAGAAAACCTTCAAGGTTGCGCCCGATGCCGTCTTCATCGACGAGGCCGAAATGCACGAAAAAACGAACACACGACGCATCCAGGTCAACATGACCATCGCGGACCCGGCAACCAACGAAGCCCTGGGCGCGATCACGGTCGAAATCAACCTCACCGAGTTCGCCCGCCGTTATGCCCTGATGGGCATCATCTGAGCGCCGCTCCCAGAATAGGAAAACGACCATGTCCAATAAATTCAATCTGAGCAACGTGAAGATCGGCCGCAAGATCGTCGGCGCCTTTACGCTCATCGTTCTCACGATGGTTATCGTGAGCGGCATCACCTTTGCCAATAAGTCGTTCACGCAGGCGACCAGCGATAAAGTCATCGCCGAGCTCAACGGCGCGATCGCGATGGATCATCTCCTTCTTGAGGCGGAAGAACAGCTGGCCGCAATGCGCGGCCTTTTGATCACCGGCGACGTTGACTACATCGATTCATACCGCGCCCATGCAGATGCATTCGCGAAAAAACTTGCCGAATTGAAGGCTGTGGAAAACAAAGGCGAGAATAGCGAAGCGGCACTCACTGCGATTGAGGCGCAGATGACGGAATGGCAAACGCGCGTCGCCGAAAAGCAAATCCAGCTCGTCCGCAATCCGATGACGATCGATCAGGCCCGCGCTTTGGAAGTCACCGGTCTCTCCGCCACTTTGATCAAGAAAATGTTCGCGGTCGCCGGCGAGGAAACAACGCGGATCGCCAACGATGTCCTTGCCGCCAAGGAAAGCCTGGCGTCGGCGAACACGCTTATGACCACGGTGGTCGTTGCCGGTGCCCTCGCGAGCCTGCTTCTGTCCGCCCTTTTCGGCTTCCTGCTGACGCGCGGCATCGCCACGCCCATCAAGGACATGACGCATGCCATGAACCGTCTCTCAAGCGGCGATAAAGAGTGCCCGATCCCGGCGCTCGACCGCGGCGACGAAGTCGGCGAGATGGCGCATGCGCTTCAGACTTTCAAGAACGCGATGGACGAGGCCGAGCGCCTTGCCAATGAACAGGCGGAGCTTGAGCGCAAGGCCGCCGAGGAACAGGCCAAGGCAGCCGAAGCGCGCGAAAAACAGGCCATCAAGGACGCTGAAGCACAAGCCGCCGAAGCGGAACGTGCGGAACGCCTGCGCCAGCTTACCGATGAGTTCGAGCGCGAAATCGGCACCGTCCTGCAGACCGTGTCAAGTGCTGCCGAGCAGCTCGAGGGGACGGCCAGCCTGATGAGCTCGACCGCCGAACAGTCCAGCTCGCAGTCCCGCGTCGTCGCCTCCGCGTCCGAAGAAGCGTCCGGCAACGTCGCCACGGTGGCCGCCGCCGCCGAGGAACTCTCGGCGTCGATCAAGGAAATCGGCGAAAGCGTGTCGGCGTCCACCTCTGCGGTCGCACAGGTCCAAGAGAAAGCCGACATCGCCGGGCAGAAAATATCGACCCTGACCGATGCGTCGACCCGCATCGGCGACATCATCGAGGTCATCAACGGCATCGCCGAAAAGACCAACCTGCTGTCACTGAACGCGACCATCGAAGCGCAGCGCGCCGGTGAAGCGGGCAAGGGCTTTGCCGTCGTCGCCAACGAGGTGAAGCAGCTCGCCAATCAGACCGGTCAGGCGACCCACGAAGTCAGCCAGCAGATCGGCGACATTCAGTCGGCGACGAAGGAATCCGCCGCGGCCCTTCAGGCGATCCGCGACTCGATCGGCAACCTGACCGAGATCACCACGGCCATCGCCGCGGCAATCGAGGAACAGTCCGCCGCGACCCAGGAAATCGCCCGCAACGTCGAACAGGCCGCGGCCGGTACCCGCAATGTCGTGGACAACATCGTCAGCGTCGAGAAAGCCGCGAACGATACCGGGACGTCCGCGGGTGAGGTGCTGACGGCATCGAAGGACCTGAACGTACAGTCCATCCGGATCAGGGATTTCGTGAACAGCTTCCTGACCAACGTCAAAACGGCCTGATAGATATGCTCCCCCCAAACTGGCGGCGGCTTCTTCGGAAGCCGCCGTTTTCTTTTGGGCGGATCAGATATTCCAGTAGAACTTCGCCAGGATCGTGAACGCGATCCACACAATCAGGATCAGCGGCAGGCCGGCGCGGACGAAATCCTGAAACCTGTAATGCCCAGGCCCCATGACCAAAAGATTGGTCTGATAGCCCATAGGCGACGCGAACGAGCAATTGGCCGCGAACACCATCGCAATCGCGAACAACATCGGATCGGCGCCGATTTCGCGGGCGAGGTCCACGGCAATCGGCGTGAACAGGACCGCGACCGCATTGTTCGAGATCACGTTGGTCATCAGGGCCGCCAACAGGAACAAGGCCGAGATGATGATCAAAGGCCCCTGGTCGGCGAACACGGACACCATCCCGTGCGCCAGGTACGTGGCGCCGCCGGTTTCGCGGAGCGCCACGCTCATCGCCAGCGCGGCGGCGATGGCGGTCGCGATCTTGGGGTCGATGGCCCGGAACGCCTGCCGCAGGTTCAGCACGCCCGTCGCCACCATGGCGACGGCGCCCGCGAACGCCGACACCACGATCGGCAGCATTCCCGTCGCCGCCGCGACGACGGCCCCCAAAAAGATAAAGGTCGCCCGTTTAACGTGATCGAGCGTCGGCAGGTCTTCGCGTGACGATTCGATTAGGATCGCGTCGCGCCCGCCCCTGAGGCCGCGGATGTCTTCGCGTTGCCCCTGCACCAGTAAAACGTCACCGGCCTCAAGCCGGATCTCCGTGATCCGTGCGCGGATCATCCGTGCCCGGCGCTGGATGCCAAGCACGATACAGCCGGTCTTGTACCTGAACCCGGCCAACCTGAGTGTCTGCCCGACCAGCCGCGACGCGGGGGCGATCATCACTTCCGCCAGCACCTGGTCCGCCTGACGCCAGGGCGCGTCCTCGTCATCGTCTTCCAGCGCCTTGCCGTCCCTGAGATCCGGATGGAAAAGCTCGCCGTGCTCGGCAATCGCTTCCTTGAGCACCGCGCGGGTCGCGGCGACGACGATCACGTCTCCCTGCACGACCTGAAGGTCCTCGAACGGCGGCAGGATCGCGCGCTCGCCCCGCTGGATCATCCTGACCGTCATGTCCGGCAGTGCCTTGAAATGCCCGCCCGGCGCGCTTTCACCTATCAGCTCGGAATCCGGAGGAGTTTCGATCTGCACGATGAACTGCTTGCCCGCGCCTTCCGTCGCGACGCTGTCCGCCATACCGGCCCGGTCCGGCAGGATTTTCGGCACCACGAACACGGCGAACCCAAGCCCCGCCAGGGCAAGCATCGCCCCCGGCACGGTGAAATCGAAGAATTCCAGCGGCTTCGCCCCGATTTCGACCAGCGCGGTATTGACCAGAAGGTTGGTCGACGAGCCGATCAGCGTCGTCATCCCACCCAGGATCGCGGCGAAGCTGAGCGGGATCATCACCCGGCTCGGCGAGATATGATAGCGGTGCGCCATCGCCTGCATGAGGGGAATAAAGATCACCACGACGGGCGTGTTGTTGAGAAACCCACTGACCGCGCCGACGACAAACAGCACCACGAAGATCGCCGCCGTTGCCGGAATCTTGGAACGCATGTGATCGAGCAACCACTGCGCCCCACGGTCAAGAATCCCGGTGCGGATCAACCCCTGCCCCATCACCAGCAAAGACAACACCGCCACCAGCGCCGGGTTGGCGAAGCCTTCCAGAATGCGGCCCGGCGTCAGCCCGGCGTCGCCGCTGTCGGCGGGCACGCGGAAGAACTGGAAGAACAGCAGGATCGCACAGATCGTGCCGAGCGACGTCAGTTCCATCGGCCACTTCTCGGCCGTGTAGGCGCAGAGCGCCAGCGCGATGATCGCGAACGTCGCCCACATCTGTACATCGGCGCTGATGGTGAAAGCCATGTGCCCTCGCTGTTACTCGTCGGATACTAGACTAAAAATGAACGGCTGCAGCGTCCGATCAATCTCCGCCCGGGATTAAGCCTTCGGCAGAATGGCGTGCCGGCGTGCAAAGTCGTTCATCGGGCGAATTCGGAAAATAAATCTGCATCTTTTGATTATGCCGCAAAAGCCGCCCGCGCCCAAGCATACTGAAAACGGCGGAAATCCGGGCCTCTAGGATTACCCGCGCGGGACGAAAAAAATTTAAAAAAAATCTTCGGTTGTGACCCCCATCACTGTTGGTGACAGGGGGATTGGGTATGTTGAGGATGCTTCTAGTCTCTCCCCGAGACTTCTCTCCCTGTCTAACTCGCCGGGTCCTTCGGGACCCGGCTTTTTATTTTCCGCATATCCGCCCGATCGCCGTCGCGGCTTTGACCGCCGGGCGAAAATGCTGGAAAACAAAATGCCTCGATGTCGACGCACTGCAAATAACGATTGGCGAAGCGCCGCAAAGGCCGAAACCGCCGCCAGGGAAGGAATACCGAAATGAAAATCACCAAAGTCACGCCCTCGCTCATGTCGAAGTTCATGTTCGTCGAGATCGAGACGGACGCCGGCATCACCGGGCTCGGCGAGTGCGGCGCGTGGGGCCAGTTGGAGGCGGCGCACACCGCCGTCGAAAAGTTCGCCGAATACCTGATCGGCAAGGACCCGGGCCCGATCGAGCATCACTGGAACATCATGCACCGGTTCAGCCATTTCAGGGGTGCCGCCATCTGCGGTGCGATCTCGGCCATCGATATCGCGCTCTGGGACATCAAGGGCCAGGCGCTGGGCGTGCCGATCCACCAACTGATGGGCGGACCGACGCGAAACAAGGCGCGGGTCTACGGTCACGTGAAAGCGGAAACACCGGACGAGATGGTCCAAAACTGCGTGAAGATGAAGGAACTAGGCTTCACCGCCGTCGGCCACTTCAATCCGTTCCTGGATGAGAACCGCGACCAGCCCTATTACAAATCCCATGCCCGCAAGATCGACGACGCCGTCGGCGTGGTCGCCGCGGTCCGTGAGGCGGTGGGGCCGGACCTGGACCTGTGCATCGAAATTCATCGCCGCCTGACCCCGGCGGAAGCGGTCGTGTTCGCCAAGGAATTGGAGCCCTATCGCCCCATGTTCTACGAAGATCCGATCCGCCCCGACAGTTTCGATGCGATGGCCAGGGTCAACGACCGGATCACCATTCCCCTCGCCACCGGGGAACGGTTCAATTCGTTGCATGACTTCCAGAACCTGCTCAGGCGCGACGGCGTCGATTACGTGCGGACATCGGTCTGCCTGTGCGGCGGCCTGACCGGCGCCAAGAAGATCGCCGCCATCGCCGAAGCCAACGATGTGCAGATCGTGCCGCATAACCCGCTGTCGCCGGTCTGCCTTTTCGCCGAGCTGCAACTGGATGCCAGCGTCGCCAACTTCGCCATCCAGGAATATTCCAACGTCGGCGTCGGCTTCGAAGACAAGGGCACGTCGAACGAGCCGACGACCCGGCTCGCAGACGCGTCGCTCGTCACCAACGTGCCGGCGTTCAAGGACGGGTTCGTGGAGATCCCGACCGGCCCGGGCCTCGGGACGAAGCTTGCGCCCGACGCCGCCGAGAAACACCCGCCGTTCCCCAGGCGCGTGCGGATGCGTCCGCACGTGGACGGCTCGCTCGTCGATCAGTAAGGACGGATATCAGGCGCGCCGGTCATCGAGGATCATGTCGGAGGCTTTCTCTGCGATCATGATGGTCGGCGCGTTCGTATTCCCCGACACGATGGACGGCATCACCGATGCATCGACCACGCGAAGCCCCTTGACCCCGTTGACGCGAAGTCTGGGATCGACGACGGCGTGTTCGTCCGGCCCCATGCGGCATGTGCTGGTCGGGTGATAGATCGTCTGCGCGATGTTGCGCGCGGCTTCGAGAATTTCTTCATCCGTCGTCACGTCTGGCCCCGGCAGGCGTTCTTTAACAACGAAGTCCTTGAGCGGCGACGTGTCGAAGATGCGCCGCGACACCTTGATCGAGTCGATGACCGTGCGCCGGTCTTTTTCCGCCGACAGATAATTCGGCTGGATCGACGGATAGACGTCCGGATCCGCGGACGTGATGGCGATGCGGCCCCGGCTTTCAGGGCGCAACTGACAGATCGACGAGGTGATGCCGGAAAACGGATGCATCTTGATGCCCGGTTTGTCGGCGCTGAGCGGTTGGAAATGGAACTGGATATCCGGCGTTTCCAGGTCGGGTTGCGTCTTGGTGAAGATGCAGACCTGGCTCGCCCCCATGCTCATCGGGCCGGTGCGCTTCAAAATGTACTCGATCCCCATCATGGTGCGGCGGATCGGGTTATTGATCTCGTCGTTGAGCGTCGGGACGTTGACCTCGTAGACCATCCTGATCTGCAGGTGGTCCTGAAGGTTCTCGCCGACATCACGGCGGTCGGCGCGCACGGTGATGCCGTGCTCCTTGAGAAGCTTGCCCGGTCCGACACCCGAGACCTGCAGGATTTGCGGCGAACCGATGGCGCCCGCCGACAGGATCACCTCGCCACCGGGCTTCAGTTTCGCTTCCGCGCGCTGGCCGTTCTTTTTGTAGGCGAAGCCGGTGACTTTGCTCGGGTCGTCGCCGTCGAACAGGATTTCGATGGCGGGCGCGTTGACGACGATATCCAGATTGTCCCGGTGCTCGACCGGACGCAGGTAGCCAACCGCCGTCGACCAGCGCTTGCCGTTGTGCGCGGTCAGCTGAAAGTACCCGGCGCCTTCCTGCTTCGCGCCGTTGAAGTCCGTGCTTCTGGGGATGCCGTTCGCTTCCGCCGCCGCGATCAACGCCTCGCAGACGTCGCGCTTGGCGCGCATGTCGGAAACCTTGAGCGGCCCACCGGCCCCGTGATGGTCGTCGCCGCCGCGTTCCTGATCTTCGGCGCGTTTGAAGTACGGCAGGACATCCGCATGCGACCAGCCCGGATTGCCGAGCTGCCGCCAGTGGTTGTAGTCCTCCGCCTGGCCGCGGATATAAAGAAGCCCGTTGATCGAACTGGAGCCCCCTAGCACCCTGCCGCGCGGCCAGTCGAGACGGCGGCCCGCCAGACCCGGTTCCGGGTCGGTCTTGTAACACCAGTCCGTTTTCGGGTTATGCAACGTCTTGAAGTAGCCGACGGGCACATGAATCCAGGGGTTCGAATCCCGGCCGCCCGCTTCGAGCAACAGAACCCGAAGATCCCGGTCGGCGCTCAACCGGTTCGCAAGGACACAGCCTGCCGAACCCGCGCCGACGATGATATAATCGTATAAACTGTCCGCATCACCCATGCTCGACCCTAACCACCTTGAAAAAAAGTTGCAACAATGAAACTGTACGTTTCATAAATGAGAATTAGAGCGAATATATTGTGAATTTGGAGAATTACCCGTGAAGGATGACTCGAACGCCGGTTCCCGGTCGATCCGGGTCCTGGAACTTCTGGAAGTGGTCTGCGACATGGACCGCCCTGCGACGGCGCTGGATATCGAGGTTGCGTCGGGCCTACCCAAGGCGACCGTACACCGGCTTTGCAACCTGTTGCTGGAAGAAGGCTACCTGCGCCGCGACGTCAACGGACGCGGCTACGAAGCCGGCGAGCGCTTCTCGCGCCTCGCGCTGAAACTGCTGGCAAGCCAGAGCGGCCGCGGCGAACGTCACGCCATTCTCGAGAGTCTCACCCGCGACATCGGCGAAACCTGCAACATCGCGCTGCCGCTTCAGACGTCGATGCAGTACCTCGACCGGGTCGAGAGCGAATGGCCATTGAGAATCCAGTTGCCGATCGGCTCGCATGTGCCCCTCCACTGCACGGCGAGCGGCAAACTCTATCTGTCCAGCCTGCCCCGGTCCCGGCGCGAACGCCTCATCGCCAAGCTGCCGCTGGACCCGAAATCCGCCAACACCATCACGGACGCGGATAAACTGATGAACGCGCTCGACACCATCGCCAAGTCGAAGATCGGCACCGACAACGAAGAATTCATCCCCGGAATGGTCGCAGCCGCCGTCCCCGTCACCGACGAGAGCGGCAAATTGCTGGCGACCTTGGCAACCCACGGCCCGGTCGTGCGGATGAGCTTCGAACAGGCGATGGCGCACGTGCCGCGCCTGCAACAGGCCGCGCAAGAGATCGCAGCTTCCTTCGAATAATGCAAAGACCCGACGACATTCTGGATGCGCTAAGGGCGGGCGGCCTGCTCGTCTCCGATGACACGCCCGAGTGCACGCCTTTGACCGGGGGCGTCAGCTCCGATATCTGGCGCATCGACCTCAAGACGGGGCCGATCTGCGTCAAGCGTGCGCTCGCCAAGCTCAAGGTCGCCGCCGACTGGCAGGCGCCGGTTTCGCGCAATGCCTATGAAGTCGCATGGATGCAGACAGTCCGCGACATCGCCCCCGATGCGGTTCCGGAGGTGCTCTATCACGACCCGGCGTCGGGCCTGTTCGCGATGAGCTACCTTCCCGCCGAGACCGCCCCCTTGTGGAAGGCGCAACTGCGCGACGGTATTGCAGAGACGGCAAGCGCCGCCGCCGTCGGGCGTATACTCGGGCAAATCCATACCGTAACGTCGAAAGACCCGGCGATCCCGGCCCGTTTCGATAACGACGACATCTTCCACGCCATCCGGCTCGAGCCCTATCTTCTGGCGACCGCCGACGCCTGCCCGGACGTCGCGGACCGTCTTCGCGACCTCAGCGACATCACGGCGGCGAACAAGGTCGCCCTGGTGCACGGCGACGTCAGTCCGAAAAACATTCTGATCGGCCCCAAGGGCCCGATCTTCCTGGATGCCGAATGCGCCTGGTTCGGCGACCCGGCCTTCGATCTCGCGTTCTGCCTCAACCACCTGATGCTGAAGTGCCTGTGGACGCCATCAGCCCGCGGCGGTTTCAAGGCCTGCTTCAAGGCGCTCTGTCAATCATACGAAACGGCGACGTCGAGCATGAATGACCGTGAGATCGTCAAACGCACGGCGCATCTGCTGCCCGGGTTGTTCCTGGCCCGCGTGGATGGGAAGTCGCCCGCCGAATACATCACCGAGGATAACGACAAAGCCCATGTCCGCGCCGTCGCGCGCGAGTTTTTGACAAATCCCTGCGATCATCCGATAGACATGAACGACGCGTGGCACGCGCACCTGAATAAAAACTAAAACGCCACTTCGGGCGGGGGAAACAATCATGGCCAAGTATTCGATCAAGAACGTCCACGCGCGCCGGGTCTGGGACTCGCGCGGCCGCCCGACGGTGGAGGTCGAGGTCGAACTGGACGGCGGCGCCAAGGGCATCGCCATCGCACCTGCGGGCGCCTCGCGCGGCCGG
>MDSW01156896.1_pt1 | contig 35689 bp, 30 predicted proteins | sample 811171 | NCBI WGS metagenome assembly MDSW01 (sample SAMN05326641, study PRJNA326480) | marine metagenome | isolation source: seawater | place: Atlantic Ocean: North West | collected 2012 | reverse complement strand
ATGGACTTCAGAAAAAGCAATCCCCTCTTGGAGGCCCCGGATGGCGGGGCTTTCGGCGATTATTGTCGTTTTTGGACGGAAAAACCCTAGTACCCCAATATGTGAGAGAAGCACAGGGCTGTTGTTTCAGTTTTTTAGGGTATTCCCGTGGCTCAAGCACTATCAATGCTGGGGTCATCAGAATTTAAGTCGCTGCCACTCGTCATGCCATTTATGATCTTCGGCATGCTGGTAGATAGCGGTGGTTTCCAGCTTGTCGTGACGGGCAGAAGCCTGAATGTATTTGAGGCCGATACCTGAATCATCACCATGAGTAACAGCTGTATGCCGGAACCAGTGGGTAGATGCACTTCTGAGCTTTCGTGCACAGGCTGGCGATTCAGCCTCTATGCTGTCAGCCGCCCCAACGACAATCTCCTTCACCAGGCGATAGATCATATTGCCAGTGACGCCATTGGTCCCCTTGACGCTCCGAAACACCGGTGACGTGTCATCCTCGGGGGGGAAGTCATCCAAACCTAAAAAACGACGATAACGTATCAATGCATCCATCATTTCATCATTAGCGGGGACCCGGGCGCGCTTGCCACCTTTGCCTTCGACAAACCACCACCACCTACCCCGGAATTCCCTGAAGCTATTCATTGAATGGCTCGCAATTTCCGACACCCTGGGTGCGAGCAAATAGAGGAAGTGAAACAAATAGCGGATCCGCTCGAAATGCTCGATCTCTCGGCGTGTGCCTTGGGGCAGGGCAGCGATATAAGTCTTCAGGTGCTCCCACGTCTCTTGGTCGAGAAAGCGCTCTTGTACGATGACATCATCGGTAGCAGGCGTCAGCATCTTATTCCGCCGGCGGATCAACGACAGCGGATTCCCGCGTATATACCCGGCGTCCACCCAGTAGGAGAGGAGGGCATTGATCACGATCAGGGCCTGTCGCTGGCTACTCTGGCTCAATGGCCCCTGGAAAGGCTTCCAGGATGGCGAATGCCGCGGAGCTCGCGGACCACACCAGTAGGCCTCGGGCTGGGGATTTCCTATAAACACCTGGTAGGCCTGAAAGTCCTCCCTCAACAATCCCGAGATCGGCTTGTACTGCTGCTTGATCGACCAGAGGAGCAGGCGTTCGGCTTCGATACGATATTTGCGGTAGGTGTGCGGTGAGTCCTCGAACTCTGCCAACCAGCACTGAATCGCTTCCCAATCGTTATTCGCTTGGATCTGGCAATGCGACTGAGACAGCCGATTGTCTCCCTGGCTGCCATCCAGTTCCTCGGGCAGGGCGCCCAATCCATCCAGCGACACCGGATGCAGTCCAAAATTGGCTAATTCCACACCTGAAAGGTCTCCTACTGCTAAATCGGCGATATTGAGATTTTACCTCTCATAAATTCATGATAATAGGGTTAATCATGAAAATATTATAAAAATAGGCCAAAAAGTATTAATATCAATACACCTTACATCGCACATTTTGTAGAATTCCAACTGCTGAGAATGTTTATGTTAATTACGGCGGGCAAATCCCCACCGGGAGGGGAGTGATCATGCCCAAGACAATTGCCAATGCCAGTAACGTCTTTGCTGCCTGCGACAGGCTCGATGCGGCTAAAGACCGCTGGAATCGCGAGGATGTGCGCAGTGAAGTTGGAGGCGGTGGCTGGGTAGTCATCGATCCACTGATCAAAGCCTGGCGCGCATTGCGACCATTGAGGGAGGTGGCGCCAAGTACCCCGACTGAATTGCTTCAACAGGTGGCGGCCTCATTGGAGGCACACATTGCTGGCTTCACGGAGGAAGCGGAGGGGCGACTCTCTGAGAACCAAAAGATCTTTGATACGACCGTTTCTGAGCTGTCTGAAAAGTTGGCGATCCTGGAAGCTGAGTTGGAACAAAAAACCGAGAGTTTGCAGGCAAGCGACGTCGTTAACGCAGCATTAACCGAGCAACTCGAACAAGCGCAAATGGAACTCGCGGAATCGAGGACAGAGAATGCCAAGTTGGTGACCGAGAACGACGGCCTCACCGGACAAGTCTCTCGCATGGAGAAAGAGCACAAGACCGCAATTCAGTCGATACAAACTGAGCAACGGGAGCTGCTCAAGCAGCATGCCCAGGAGCGATCGCAGGCAGCAGAGGAGCACGCTACAGCAATTGCCGCTCAGCGTAAGGAACTGGCGCAGCAAGCTGAACAGGCTGAAAACCGACTGATGGTGCTCCTGGACCAGGAGAGACAAGAAGCCAAGACAGCTGAATCAAAATTGTCCGGAAACCTGGAGAAGGTTACGCAGAAGGTCCAAGCGCAGCGAGATACGATCATTGCCTTAGAAACCAGCGTGAAGGAGCTTACTCGTCAGAACGAAAAACTAGATTTAGAGCTGACTGCTCGAGTTGAGAACTACACTGCTCTCCAAACATCACTCGAAGAGCAAAAAGCGACTACAGCGTCGATCAAGCAGGAATTCACAGCCTATAAACAGCAACATGCCTTGGGTGGTGAATTAGGGGCATTACAGGACGCTGTAGCGGGCCTACAGGCCCAGCTAACCGAACGCAAAAAGAAAAGGAGGGAGTAGGCAATAAAACAGCTTCGAATTTCGAGAGACGGAAAGTTGGCGGCTATCGCAGCTACCCGGTCACTACCTGTGATAGCTCAGATGTGAGCTGACAGACAGTGTCAGAGATCATCGAAACTAAGCCCCAAAGCAGACGTTCATAACGCAAATAATTGGGGTCTGCTTTTGTTTCTAATCGGCCAACTGCGGCCGTTCAGATAGCTCGTTCGACGCCCTCAATCTCAGGAACCTCGGTCTCGATGGTTTCGAGAAAGGTTTTCAGTCGTAGCGTTCGGTGCCGCCCTGGCAAGTAGGACACATGAATGTCGAGCGACGGTGCGCGCCAGGTAGGTAGCAAATCCACAAGTTCTCCGCTTTGTAACTCATCAGCTATAAACCAGCTCGGGAGGACCGCCATGCCCAAACCCATGTTCGTCGCTTCTTTGAGCGCGAAAATGTTGTTGGTCTGCATCCTCGCATCGGGCTGAATGGTCACCACGCGCTTACCCTGATGCAACGGGATCTGTCCACCCTCAAACGGGTCTAAGGCGATAAGCGGCAGCTTCTCCGCCTGTCTTGGTGAGTTCGGCTGGCTGTGTTCTGCAACGAATCCCCGAGAGGCAACCAGCAACCGCTCCACTGATCCCAAGCGCTTTACGATGAGTGTTTCGTCGGGCACAGGCCCGATCTTCACCCAGCAATCGCAGCCGACTTCGGCGAAACGTATCGGCTGATCGTCGAGCTGCCAGGTAATCGTCACTCCGGGATGATCGCGCTGGAACTGCCACGCGATACGCGCCAAGTGCATCTGACCCAGCGCGATCGGGGCAACCACCTTGAGCTTGCCGCGAATCCCCGTCTCACCCGCCAAGTGCTTTTCTTCCAAAGAGTCCCAACTGTCAAGCAGCACACGTGCGTCGGCCAGCAGATCGATACCTGCGTCCGTTAGGGCCAGGGAGTGCGTCGTGCGACGGACAAGCTGTGTCTTTAGTCGGCCTTCCAACTCCGCAAGCTGCCGACTGACCGAGGGCTGAGACAGCCCAATGTCGCGCGCGGCCGCACTGATGCTGCCGGTATCGGCGATGCGAACAAAAGTTTCCAGCAGGGTGATTCGATCGAGTGGCTTGCTCATACGAAATACGTATATCAGTTATTGCTATTACTCGTCTACCAACTTTCTCGTAATTCACGGAAAGTAGCCTCAACACGAACGGCAAGCCACACAAAGGACATCGCCATGACGAACGATATCAATACAACATTCAATCTCGGCGGAGAGCTGGCAGTGAATCGCCTTGGCTACGGCGCTATGCGCCTTACGGGTCAGCCTGGCAACTTCGGCCCTTACCCCAAATGGGATGACGGCAAGGCACTGCTGCAACGCGCCGTTGAGTTAGGGGTAAATTTCTTCGACTCAGCCCGCGCCTACGGTCCCGAATGGGCCGACAAAATCATTGCCGATGCACTGCACCCGTACGCAGAGAACGTCGTTATCGCAACCAAAGGTGGCGTCGACAAATTTGCGCCGGACCAGATTGTCACTGATGGATTACCTGCAACGCTGACTCGTCAAATCGATCAGGCGTTGGTGAACTTACGAGTTGAGCTAATCGACCTCTTTCAATTGCACCGCGTCGATCCCAAGGTCGCTATCGAAGAATCGGTGGGGGCCATCGAAGCCGCACGCCAGGCCGGCAAGGTCCGACTAATCGGCTTATCGAACATCGATCGCACAAACCTGGATCGTGCGATGAGCATCGCTCCGATCGCTTCGGTGCAAAACCGATTCAATCAGGCTGAGGAAGCGCAGAGTGACTTGGTGGATTACACGGCCGAACACGGCATTGCATTCATTCCTTACGGTCCACTTGGTGCGCACCCGATGAAGCAAGGCGCTGCTCTGCCGGCACAAGAAGCTCTGGCCTGGTTGCTGCGCCGCTCGCCAAACATCGTGGTTATTCCGGGCACAACATCAATTGGGCATCTGGAAGAAAACGTCCGCACTTGGGACTTGGTTTAGTCCGACAGAGCATTAGGAGACCGTTATGAATCATCGACTTCGAACAACGCTCATCACGTGGCTTGTCGTGTACCCAATGATCACCGGGCTACTGGCGCTTCTGGAGCCGTTCGTCACGAGCTGGCCGATGCCGCTACGAACGCTGCTACTAACGGCGCTGATGGTGCCGCTGATGGTTCTTTGGGCCGCCCCTAGCCAACGCTCGATTCAAAGCCTTCCTGAATCCCGACACCAACAACTGCACGCAATAACAAATACTCAGCAATTGGAGAAGATCATGACACAGACATTCAGCCAACATTTCGCGCCCCACTTGGGCCTAATGTCACCCGACGAAGGTATGTTCAGAACGCATGCCGGCGACGATCCGGTGGATCAAATTCACTTCATGGCCGACGAGGGATTTACGGCGATTGAAGACAACTTCATGGCGGCACGATCGATCGAGACCCAGGAGGCGATTGGTAAAGCGCTGCGAGAGCGCGATATGCGAATGGGCGTCATCGTCAACACGATGGTCTACGACAGCCGAGCTTTGTGCTCAACAACAAGGACGAACGCGCGCGGTTGATTGAGGAAGTACGCAGTACCGCCAAAATTGCGCGCCGAGTGGGGGCCACGCACGTAACGACTTTGTCGGGTACCGCGCATCCGGACCTGCCGCGTGACTACCAGACTGCCAACATGATTGAAAACTTGAAGTGGGTGGGCGATGTCGCCGCCGAAGAAGGACTGGTGTTGGCTTTGGAGCCAATCAACCACAAGGGCTGGCCCGGCACCTTCATGACCGAAGTCGCCCATGCTTACCAAATCAGCAAAGCCGTGGGCTTGCCATCGGTGAAGGTGTTATACGACTTCTGGCATCAACAGATTCACGCCGGCGACCTGCTCGACAATCTTGAGCTGGCATGGGATGAAATCGCCTACTTCCAAGTTGCCGATAATCCTGGCCGCGTTGAACCTGGCGCCGGTGAAATCAACTACAAAACGATACTGCGCCGCATCGCTGAGAAAGGATTCGACGGCATTATCGGAATGGAGTTTGGCCCCTCGAAACCCGGCTTAGAAGGCGAACAGTCGATGCTCCAAGCCATGCGTGATATTGATCCTCGTTTGCCAAGGACCGTAAAGGAGGCCGCATGAATCGCACACCCCTTCTGACGCTGGTTGGCATCCTACAGGCCACGGCCACCACGACGGCCGTCGCACAAACCGCTGCGGAAACGGCCTTGTTTCGCGGCCACAACACACATGTTGTGGACCGTGGAACGCGCCCCGCCGTTGTCCTGGTGCATGGGTTGGGGGCGGATGTGTCCAAGTGGCATGCCAACATTGATGTGTTGGCCCAAACACATCGCGTATTGGCCCTCGATCTGCTGGGATTTGGTCAGTCAGACAAGCCGAATGTCGATTATCGCATTCAGGTTTACGTCGATCAGATTCGCGAGCTACTGGATTCGCGCGGTATCGAACAAGCGACGTTGGTCGGTAACTCGATGGGCGGGTTAGTGTCTCTCCAGTTTGCGGCCCAACACCCGGAACGGGTGAAGTCACTGGTACTGGTCGCACCCGCGTTTGTGTTTGGGTTGCCGAATGGGCTGAACGCAGACCAGCTAGCCGGTGGCGCTAATCCCCAAACCTTGGCCGCAATGAAAGCATACCTTAACCGCATCTACCACGAGCCAGTCATCGATGACGAAACGATAGCGAGCGAACTCATGCGCAAACGCGCTATCGGCGACGGTCGCACTATTGAGCGGATTGCGCGATCACTAGCATCGGAAACCGATGTGTTCTCAGACTCTAGCCTAAGAAAAATTGTCGCGAAAACACTTGTCGTACACGGCACGAGCGACGGTGTTGTGCCAGTAGATCAATCCCGCCATCTGGTCGGCTTGTTGCCCAATGCCACGCTTATTGAACTCGAAGAAACCGGGCACTGGCCTCAAATCGAGGCTGCCGATGAATTCAACACGCTATTGTTGAGGTGGGAAGATGAATGACCGCAATGGGAACAAATCGGCTGTTGCCGATTTCTTTTGGCCAGCGTCCGCTTTAGAGAACATCTGACACTGTCTGTCAGCTCAGATACCGACTATTACAACTACCCCATCTCATGTGGCACATGTAGCAGAACGGGAGTGCGACTTTCTGAGCAGCAGGGCAATCTTCAGTATTTGCCTTGCCCTGGTGGCCGTATGCATGGGAAAATCACTGGCTCCGGTTGAACCCAATAATTCGGGTTTACCTCCCTCTAAGCGGGGCTGACCGATAGGCCTTTTAGAATGCCGCATTGCGCTACCGTTCCTTGGTTGGAACAACTTAGGCGAAGCGCTTTCAATTGCTCGCTGAGTTTCGTCAACTCTCCGATGCGCGCTTCCACCTCTTCAATATGAGCGTCCATCATCCTGTTCACATTATCACATTGCGCGCCGGGTGACTGATTTAACGCCAATAACTGCCGGATCTCCTGCAAACTGATATCCAGGCCGCGGCAATGTTTTATGAACAGCAATTGATCGATGGCAGTTTCATCGTACAGACGGAAATTCCCCTCACTGCGTTCGGCACAGGTCAACAGGCGTTCCTTTTCATAATGACGGATGGTCTGTACTGAGCAGCCGGTTACTTTTGAAAGCTGGCCGATTTTTATCATCTGCAATTTTCACGGTTGACTCTACAGTTAGTATAGAGTCTAAACTCATTAGCCTTCCAGTTACAAGAGTTGTGCAACCATGAGTGAACTATGGGGCGGCGGTTGCCAGGGAGGCAAGACTCCTGGTGCCTCCGTGCCTCCTAAGCAGACCGCTGGCCCCGCAGCTCAACATACCTATGTCAGCGAATATCGAGTACCAGGGATGGACTGTCCCTCAGAAGAGGGCCTGATCCGCATGGTGCTGGATGGTATTGAGCCCCGAGTCCTCCTGGAGTTCGACCTCCCCGGCCGGCAGGTGCGTGTTTTCCATGGCGCAAACGCGGCCATTATCAAGGAACGGATGCTCTCCGTGGGGCTGGGTGCCACGTTGGTAAAGACCTCGCCCGTTTTGGAAGAGGAGGTTGCCCGGGCACGAGACCTTGAGGAAACGGCAGCCCAGGTCGAGGCCGGTATTCTGAAGTGGTTGCTGGCCATCAATGGCGTGATGTTTGGGGTTGAAATCACGGTGGGCTGGTTAGCGCAATCGACCGGCTTGATTGCTGATTCCCTGGATATGTTTGCCGATGCGGCGGTCTATGGTGTGGCGCTCTATGCAGTGGGTCGCAGCGTCCGCACGAAGCTCCGGGCGGCCCATTTTTCCGGCTGGCTGCAGTTAGTATTGGCTCTCGGAGCTCTGGCGGAAGTCGGGCGGCGATTGGTATTCGGCAGCGAGCCTGTGTCTGGCCTGATGATGGGATTCGGGCTGCTGGCCCTTACGGCCAATGTGTGGTGCCTGGTGCTCATTTCGCGTAACCGGCACGGTGGTGCCCATATGAAAGCGAGTTGGATATTTTCCGCTAACGATGTCATCGCCAACCTCGGCGTCATTCTGGCGGGTGCGTTGGTCGCCTGGACCGGCTCTCGCTATCCCGACCTGATCATCGGCGTGATTATCGGCTTGATTGTACTGAATGGCGCTCGGCGCATTCTGCAGCTGCGGAATTAGGTTTTGTTGGTGGGACTACAAGAGATGAGCTTCGGGAACTGGAGGTGCGGTTCTGACCGCGATAGTCCGCGCCGTCAAAATTGCATAACCTGAGAAGACCGAAAGGAGATTGCTATGCGGGAGATACTAACGTTCTTTTTGCCAGTTTATTTTCTACTTTTTTTCGGTTTCGCCTTTCTGTGGCGAACCTGGAAAACCTATAAAATGACGGGTGTAAATCCTTATCGCTTGATGAGCAATCCTGGTGCAGAGGAGATTACCAGTCGCTACTTCCGGGTACTTCCGCTTTTGTCGCTTCTGGTGATGGTGGTGTATTTGCTGCCGGAGCGGTATTACGAATACCTCGCTCCATTTCATTGGCTGAACCATGAGAGTTTGCAGACTTTGGGGATTGCAGTGATGTCTATAGCGTTGGGAATTATTGTGGTTGCCCAGGGGCAGATGGGTGAGTCGTGGCGCATCGGTGTTGATTATGACCATCGAACCGAGTTTGTGCAGCAAGGGTTGTTCAAGTACTCCCGCAATCCCATTTTCGCGGGCATTATGCTAAGTGTTTTTGGGTTCTTCCTGGTACTTCCTAATGCCGTCACCCTGTTGATCATGATGTTGGACCTGGCGCTAATACAAGTACAGATAAGACTGGAGGAGCAGCATCTGGCGGTGGAGCACGGGGAATTGTACAAGCGGTATTGTAATGCTGTGCGGCGCTGGATTTAGGGTCATTAAAATGACCGTTTGCTCGCTGCGAAAACCTCGTATGGTGCCGTCCATGAAGGTGAATCATAAGATTTTGCATGACTGCGCTTCTCTACCTTTTCATTGAGGAGCTGCTTACAGAAGCGCACTAAACCACAAACCGGCCATAGGGTACAGCGATGTTCTTCATCGGGATTTTTCATCTCCTTGCATCTGAGGAAGTGATGAGATTAGATCGATACTACAAGCGAATGAAAGGAAAACAGATGACGCACGACCACGTCCATATGGAACCCAAAGAGGGTGATCGAAAGGTTGCAATGGCCATCTGGGCCAACGGGCTTCTGACCGTCGCACAGATCATTGGCGGAATATTCTCGGGCAGTCTCGCACTGATCGCGGACGCCATCCACAACTTCTCGGACATGGCCTCGCTCGTCATCGCCTTCGGTGCGCGCAAGATAGCGCGTCGCCCGACCGATGGGAAGATGACATTTGGCTACGGGAGGGTTGAGATCGTGGCAGCCTTGATCAACTACACATCGCTAATCATCATCGGGCTCTATCTCATCTATGAAGGCGCGATGCGCTTCGTCGATACACCAGAAATTGCTGGCTGGACCGTGGTAATCCTTGGCGGAGTGGCCCTTGCCATAGATACATTTACAGCGTTACTAACCTATAGCATGCAAAAAGGCAGTGTAAATATCCGAGCGCTGTTCTTGCACAACCTCAGTGACGCGTTGGCTTCGGTAGCGGTCATAGCTGGCGGGGTCCTGATACTGCTCTACGATATCCGCTGGGTCGATCCAGCAATCACTATCGGTATTGCAGCCTACATCCTCTGGCTCGCTTTCACGGAAATCGGCGGCCCGATCCGCACACTGATGCTGGGCAGCCCGCCCAACATCGACATTGATGCGGTACTTGCCGCCATGGAGGGCGTGGACGGGGTCGAAGAGGTGCACCACGCCCATTTCTGGCAGATGCAGGAACATCAGGCCGCGCTGGATACTCATGTTGTGATTCAGGATGGCCGATGGGACGGCCTCGACAGTATCAAGGAGGCGATCAAGATTTGCCTTGACGAGGAGTTCGAAATCACCCATTCGACATTGGAATTCGAGCGATCAGGCAACAAGCATAAGGATGCAGCGCGGTATGGTCATGGTTGAGTCTGAGACTACTCTCGTTCTGTCGGGTTCTAGTGCCAAAATGGTCTTCTTGGCCCAGATCGCCGAAAAGGTTCACTAGGGGAGGGGATTCACCAGTAATCCTTGTGCGGCTTGTGGTTCCCGAGCGGAAAAACCACCTCGTCGCCATCAACTGATCCCCGATTTAGCAACCGGCACAGACGTGCCTCCTCCCTACGCCGGGGATGTGTCATGAATAGGTTCACCCACCACCCAGGTGTCTCTCCCGAGTGAATCCATGACCGGTCGTGGTGATTGTATTTGCGGCGAATAGGCCGATATTTCTCGCGATCTTCCGCTTTGTTTTTGACAGACATTGCCATCTCCTGGGTGTGAATACCTAGAAGATGTCCTGCCCCCAATAGAAGATGCACATAGTCGGCACCTGATTTCCGCCGACCGCACAGTCTACGCTTCAGGGGTGGCCTTTACAAGGTTTTGGCCACGCCAAAACGGTTAGCGAGGGAGGCAATGCATGCCACAAGACGACGATTATTCTACCGATGATATCCTGCCACAGAGCGAGCGCCTCCAGGCGCTCTCTCCGGAGGAGTACGAACTGCTTTGGGGGCATCCGGTCTTCTCAGATTCTGACCGGGCCTTGTTCTTCCAGCTCAATGCCCGTGAGCAGGAGTACTTCGGTCAGCTGCGAACACCCAAAACCCGAGCCAATTTCCTGCTCCAGCTCGGTTACTTCAGGGCGCGACAGCGATTCTTCGTCCTGACGCCCGCTTTGGTCGCTGACGACCTGGCTTACCGCAGAGAGAAATACCTCGAGGGTAAGCCGGTCCCCAATCTAAAGATGTCCAAGGTGGTGTGCCAGCGCCAATTGGCCTGGATTCTCGATCACTTCGGGTTCGAGTGCATGTCCTCACAGCACCGGGATACCCTGGAGAGCAGGGCATTGGATACGGTACGGATATCCGGTCGTCCGTTGTATGTCATGCGTGATCAGGGCAACCAAACTAACCCCGGAAAGCGTGCGCTTCTACGCCTCGCTTGTGGACTACTACACGGTGTACAAACTGAAGAGAATGGCCGAATCGAGTAGTCGCTTATATGTGCTGTGCTTTATCCACGACCGATACCGCCGGTTGTACGATCATCTGCTCAATGCACACTGTGCACTGATCCGTCGCTACAGCGAGGAGGTGAAAGAAGCTACTCGGGAGGCCATTCTGGAACAGCGCCAGCAAGTTTCCAGTGATATGGACCGGGGTATCGAGATCCTGCAGATGTTTCTCGATTCGGACATCGACGACGCGGTGACCTTTGGCAGTATCAGGCGTATGGCCTTCAAAAAGCTGCCAAAGGCTCGCCTTGAGCGGCTCTGCGATTACCTGGCTGAAGATGGCGCCATTGATGACCGCGTACTGGAGTGGCAGGCGGTCGATAGTATTATGCCTAAGGTGAAACGGAATCTCCGTCCGCTGCTCCGTTTCTTGGACCTATCGGGCACACGCTCCCAGGCCACGCTGGTATCAGAGCTCAATAAGATGGCAGATTCCTTCCGTCGGGGAGTGCACATGCCCGACAACATGCCGCTATCGATCGTCCCAGAGCGTTATCGGCGCCACCTAATCCAGAGCGATGGTACGCTCAACCGCAATCGCTATGAATACTTCCTCTATCGGCAATTTAGAGATCGCCTTGAAGCGGGTGACATCTTCTGCGCTGAAAGCACGCGATACCGAAGCCTGGAAGATGACCTTGTGGACCGCGAGGTGCTGGAGAACAAAGAGGTCTTGCTGCCAAATTTGGGATTGGTCGAGGCCAGTTCGCCAGTCCGAGATCAGCTAGACAATCTGAAAGAGGAACTGGCGGCGCGCTATAAGGCGGTGAATGAGCGCATCAAGGGCGGAGCCAATCCTTATGTTCATCTGCGTAACGGTCGACTCGCCTGGTCCAGGAGTCTGGAGGCGGATGAGCCAGCCGAGCACGAACCCCTTTTCGATGTGGCTGAGCGGATCGATATCGACCAATTACTGCTTCATATCGATCGGCGGACGCATTTCTTGTCTTCCTTTGAACATGTGATGGGGCGGTACCAGCGGGGGAGGGCTAATAAGCCCCTTCTCGTTGCAGGCCTGATGGCGTTCGCCACTAAAATGGGCCTTGGGCGCATGTCTGAGATATCTAACTTCACGCGGGACCAGCTAAGTACGGCAGCGGCTAACTTCACAAGGCTGGAGACGCTCCGGGAAGCGAATGACCGACTGGCGGATGCCACTGCCAAGCTGCCGATCTTCCGGTACTTCGACATCGGTGACACCGTGCATTCCTCCAGTGACGGCCAGAAGTTTGAGACGGAGGTGCCCACGGTAAACTCTCGCCACTCAGCCAAGTACTTCGGGCTAAAAAAGGGGGTTATTGCGTACACGCTGCTGGCCAGCCACGTACCCCTCAGCGCACGCATCATTGGCGCTAATGAGCACGAGAGCCACTATGTGTTCTATGTCCTGTTCAACAATACGTCTGATGCCCAGCCAAGCACTCACTCGACGGATACGCATGGCTCAAACCAGGTGAACTTCGCGCTGCTGCATTTCTTCGGCTACCGCTTTGCGCCGCGGTACCGCGATTTCAGGCACAAGATTGATACTGGACTGTATGGATTCGATAATCCCCGAACAGCCGCGGGGCCGTTGAAACCCATCCGGAAGATCAAGGAAGATCTCATCTGTGACAGGGGCGGCCGCCACCCGTTTTGTCTTGCTCTTAGTAAGCCGCACAAGTATGAGGTCAGTTCCGGAATGCTGCTGCTTTAGAACGACCAGTTAAAACCGATCGAGGCGGTGCGTGGCTTGTTCGGCCGTGCGCCATCGGGCTGGCGGGAAACGATCGCCTGTTCATCCATCAGGTTGTCCACCTTGAGGATGATCGTGGCGGAGTCGTTCAGTTCATAGCGACTGATAAAGTCCACAACGAACAGGTCTTCACTCCGATCGAACCGGGAGCCACCGTTGTTGCAACCCACGTCCATGCACATCTCGTCGATGTACTTGGCAACCGCGTAGTTGTTCCAGCCGAAGCCGGTCTCCACGCCCAGGCGCAGGCTGAACACGTTTTCTGGCACCGAGGCCAGGTGGTCGCCCTCGCTGAAACCTGCCTCGTCATTGTCCTTGCTGACTTCCGCATCGGTGTAGGTGTACATGGCATCGAGTGGAATCATGAGATTGCCCAGCTCGAGGGAAGTACCCGCCTGCAGTTCCAGGCCGGTAATAGTTGCCTCGCCGGTATTGAAGGAGCCCGAGGTCGAGCCATCGCTGCAGGGGCTGGCGTTGGAGCAGTTTTCGGTTTTGTTGTTGAAATCGCTGTAAAAACCGATCGCCTCGACAAACCAGCTGCCCTGGTAGCGCACACCGGCTTCCCAGTTGGTGCTGGTTTCGGGATCTTCATTGCGCTGGGCGCTACCACCGAGGGGAGAGAATCCGCGGTGAACACCCGCCAGTACCTGCCAGTTGTCGCTCAGGTCATAGGTGAATGATGCGCCGGGGAGCCACTCGGCGGAACTGTTCTCGCGACGGCTATCCAGTACCTGGCGCTCGGGGTCCTCGTACTGTTTGCGCCAGGATTCGACATCTTCGTAACGCAGGGCTAGGTTTGCATTGAGTGCGTCGTTAAGCTGCCAACTGTCCACTGCCCAGAAGGAGAGGGCGTCGGCCTGTTCCAGGCGGTTGTCGCTGCCAGAGGGCTCTTTGATGCTGACGAATACCAGTCCACCGTTTACCTGATCGTAGTACTCGGTGGGCTGAAAACGGTCCATCTCGTCTTGGTGAACGCGTCCGCCCAGGGCCAGCTGGTGAGCGCCCAGATCGACGTCGAAGTTGACATCCAGGCCCTTGGATTCATATTCCCGGCTGTTGTGCTTGTAGGGCAGGCCCTCGGCGTCGATGGTGCCTTCGAGGATGCCCTGGGTTTCCAGGTCACCGCCGTTGGCGGCTTCCACCAGGCTGCCGCCACCACTGAGCTTGAACCAGTCCCGGGTGAACTCGTTGTAGTAGCCGATTGCGGTCATGTTCACGTTGCTCCCGAGGCGGAGCTGGTAGGTTAGGCTATAGCCCTGGTGCTCGTTGTCCATCTGGTCGATAGATGACAGGCCATAGCGCCGATTCTCGTTTCGATCGAAATCCCGGTCGGTGGCACCTAGGTAGGTCTCGTCTGACGTCTCCTCGGAGTACTGGGCCTTGAGGAGCAGGCTCTGGAGGTCGCCTTCCCAACCCAGCTTGACCACATAGTCGGCAATATCGTAGCCGGTGTCATTGCTGCTGCGGTCGATGTCCTTGAAGCCATCGCTCTGGCGCTGGGCGGTTTCCACTAGGTAGCCGAAGTCACCGGAGCGCCCGCCCCAGTTGGCCAGCAGATCCATCTCGTTGTTCTCACCGTATCGGAAACTGACGCCACCTGTGTTTTCCTGCGGGATCGGGGTGGAAACCATGTTTACCACACCGCCGGTAGTCTGGGGGCCGTAGCGCAGAAGCGGTGCGCCCTTGAGTACCTCTACTGAGTGCATGCGCAGCGCAGTGGGGAAATAGTAGGCCGCCGGGTTGGAGTAGGGCGCGGGGGCGATCATGACTCCGTCTTCCATCAAGGTCACCTTGGAAGCTCGTTCACTGGTTGCACCGCGGATACCGATGTTGGGTCGCAGGCCGTAACCGTCTTCCTCCTGGATGTAGATTCCCGGGACCGTCTTGAGCAACTGGTTGATGTCGTTGGCGGCCTCGATAAGAATCTGGTCATTGCCCACCACGGAACCGGATCCTGGCAGGGTCCTAGCCTCGTCCTGGCTGCCGACGATGGTGATTTCTTCCAACGCAATACCGTACGCGTTGCTGGCCACAATGGTCGCTATCGCAGCGCTCAGGAAATGCTTCTTCATGTTCTACCCTTGGTTGTTTTGATTTTGTGCAAGACCAACCACCGAAGCCTGGTCAGCCGGTCAAGATTGGAGTGAATACTAATGATAATGATTATTATTTGCAACAGATAATGGAATAATTCTTATGGGGGGAATCGAGTTAGTTCCTGAAGGTGACCCGGCGGCGCTGGACGAGGGCGACCGGCATTGCGTCACCAATTGCCAGGCTGACATGGTTGGGGGCTTGGCACAGAATTCGCTGGCCATCGGGTAGCGACAGCGCGTAGAGATAACTTGCCCCGCGGAAAGTGCGGGCGGCTACCGGCAGGCGCAGGTCGCTTCCTGGCTGGTAGCTGACATCTTCCGGGCGCAGCAGCAGCTTCAGCCGCTCCCCTGGCACCGGGTCTTCCCCCTCATTGAGACCGAGTGCGCGATCCAGCTCGGGGTTCTCGCCAGTGGCGAGACGGAGTATGGCCCCCTGGCCGACGAAGCCGGCCACGAATTCGGAGACGGGATCGTGATATAGCTGGTAGGGTGTGCCCGCCTGTATGAGTTCGCCGTCCTTGAGTAGGGCTATGTGGTCTGACATAGCGAAGGCCTCGTGCTGGTCGTGGGTAACCAAGATGGCCGTCACGTTGTTGGCCTTAAGCAGGTCGCGCACCTCACAGGCCAGCTGTTCACGCAGATCGGTGTCTAGGCTGGCGAACGGCTCATCCAGCAGCAGTATCTCAGGGTCCGGCGCCAGGGCGCGGGCCAGGGCTACCCGCTGCTGTTGGCCGCCGGATAGTTCGTGGGGGTAGCGGTCCGACTGTGCACTAAGGCCAACCAGCCGCAGCATTTTGTCAATTCGCGCACGCCGCGCGTCTGCCGCCAGCGAGTTGAGCCCGAAGCCCACGTTGCCGCGCACATTGAGGTGGGGAAACAGAGCAAAATCCTGGAAAACCATGCCCACCCTGCGCTGCTCCGATGGCAATCTGAATCCGGGGCAGCTGATCAGGTGGTCGTGCAGGCTGATCTCGCCGGCGGCGACCGGCTCGAATCCGGCGATGGCGCGCAACAGGGTGGTCTTGCCACAGCCCGAGGGGCCCAGCAGGCAACCAATCTGGCCCGTTTCCAGGTTGAGGGAAATATCGCGGGCGGCGGTGAAGCTGGCATAGTTCACTGACACCTGCCGTAATTCAAGTTGCCTGGTCATTGTTCCTCTCCTGAGGAGATACCCCGGCTGAGCAGTATGACCGGCAGCAGCCCGATCAGCACAATGGTCAGTGCCGGTGTGGCGGCATCCGCCAAGCGTTCATCCGAGGCCAGTTCGTAGGTCCTGACCGCCAAGGTGTTGAAGTTAAAGGGGCGCAGGATCAGGGTGGCGGGTAACTCCTTGAGTACATCCACGAATACCAGTAGCAGGGCAGTCAGCATGCTGCCCCGCAGTATAGGCAGGTGAACCCGGCGCAGCACGGCGGCCGGTGTATGGCCGAGGGAGCGGGCGGATTCATCGAGGCTGGGTCTGACTCTCGCCAGGCCGGACTCAACTGACTGCAGGGATACCGAGAGGAACCGCACCAGGTAGGCAAAGACCAGCGCGATCAGGGATCCGCTCAACAGCAGCCCGCTGGAAATGCCGAAGTGCTCACGCAGGAAGCTGTCAAGGTGATTGTCGAACCAGGCAAAGGGAATCAGTACTCCAACCGCGATAACGGTGCCGGGCACGGCGTAACCCATGGCCGCTGTCCGCACGGACAGGGCCTCCATACGCCCGGGATAGAGTCGCCTGCCGTAGGCGAGGAACAGCGCGATCAACAGGCAGCAGGTACTGGCGACCGCAGCCAGCATGAAGCTGTTGCCGGCCAGCGCCAGAAAGTCCGTATCGAACTGCCGGGGCCAGTCGCGGGCGGCCCAGAACAACAGCTGTCCGGCGGGCAGGATGAAACCGGCCAGGAGTATGGCGGCTGACGCGCCGAAACAGGCGCTGCCGCGCCAGCCATGTAGTTCAACGCGGGCTACCTGTCTGCGCACTGCACTGTGGTGAAAGCGAATGCGTCCCCTGGATATCCGTTCCAGGGCGAACAGGGCAAATACGAACAGCAACAGGAAGGAGGCGAGTTGGGCGGCAGTGGTTAGTTCACCCAGGCCATACCAGGTGCGAAAAATCCCGGTGGTGAATACGCTGACACCGAAGTAATCCACGGTACCGAAATCCGCAAGGGTTTCCATCAGTGCCAGGCTGACACCCGCGGCGACAGCCGGGCGGGCCATTGGCAGGGCAACCAGGAAGAGAGTTGTCCAAGGGCCCCGTCCCAGGTTACGGCTGGCCTCCAGCAGGGCGGTGGACTGCTCGGTGAAGGCCACGCGCGCCAGCAGGTACACGTAGGGGTAGAGCACCAGCGACAGCATACATGCCGCCCCGCCGAGAGAGCGGATCTCCGGGAACCAGTAGTCGCCATAACCCCAGTTGAAAGTTTCCCGAAGGATTGTTTGAACAGGTCCGGTGAAGTCCAGTATGCCGGTATAGGTGTAGGCTATAATGTATGCGGGCATGGCCAACGGCAGCAGCAGTGCCCAGCTGAAAAAACGACGCCCCGGGAAGTCACACATGGCAGTCAGCCAGGCGGCGCTAACTCCAAGGAAAAAGGTGCCGAGGCCAACTCCAATCATCAACAGTAGGGAATTGACGATGTAATCAGATAGCACCGTCTGAATCAGGTGGTGCCACATCTCGCTGAAGGGCAGCGCGAGGCTGCCAATAATCACTAATACCGGGACGGCCAGGAGCAGTGCGACCACAAGCAGGCCGCCGCGCCAACTTTTAACGTTTGCGACAGGCGCAACCTTTTGGGAGATTGGTTGAGCAGAGCTCTCGCCTACTTCCAACTAGCTCGGTCCATAGCCATTACGGCTTGGGCATTTAGCCGACCCAATTCGCTGACATCGACCTGATCGGCTTTGAAATCGCCCCAGGATTTGAGCAGTTCGCCGGGGTCAACACCAGCTCGGCTGGGGTATTCGTTGTTGGATTCGGCATACCACGTCTGGCTATCACTGCGGGCGAGAAACTCGATCAGGGCGATGGCCTGCTCCCTGTTCTTGCTCGCCGAGGTAACGCCGGCACCACTGACATTGATGTGGGTGCCGCGATCCTCTTGGTTGGGCCAAAAAATGCCAACTTTGGCCGCCGCTGCCTGTTGTTTTGGGTCGCTGGATTTGATCATGGCGCCGAGGTAATAGCTGTTCACCACGGCCACATCACACAGTCCTGCAGCAATCGCAGCAACCTGGTCCCGATCGCCGCCCTGTGGTGGACGGGCAAAATTGGGTACAAACGCTGCCAGCCAGGAGGCGGTCTTTTTTTCGCCCTGGGTTGCCAGCATGCCTGCCACCAACGACTGGTTATAGATATTGCTGGAGGATCGGATGCAAATGCGGCCCTTCCACTGGGGTTCGGTCAAGGCCTCGTAGGTGCTGAGATTCGTAGGCTGAACACGGTTGTTGGAGTAAACGATGGCTCGGGCCCTAACGGACAGACCGAACCAGAAGTTTTCCGGGCTGCGCAGATGGGCGGGGATGCTCTCGGACAGCATCTCGGACGCTATCGGCTGCAAAACATCGGCCTGCTGGGCCCGGTAGAGACGTCCGGCGTCGGTTGTGATCAGAACATCCGCAGGCGAGTTGAGCCCTTCGCTTTTCAGCCGCGTCAGCAGGGCATCGCCCTTGGCGGTAACTAGGTTTACCTTAATGCCGGATTCGGCGCTGAACTTATCGAGTAGCGGTTTGATTAGCGCTTCCTTGCGGGCAGAATACACGTTGACCTCTGCGGCAATGAGACTGGGGGTCACCAGGATAAAGGTGAACAGTGGGATTAGGCGGGTCAGTTTTTTCAGAGGAACTAGCATGGGATTTTTTCGGGCAGATTTCGAGAATGGCAATTATTCTCATTTAGATGCCGTTGGCAAGGGGTATTTGTAGGTGAGTAACCAAAACCCAGAGTAATTCTCACTATCCAATTGCATAATTCCGCATAAAATACTGAAAAATATAGATGTTACCAAGGAGCGCGGGTGAATGAGAGGCGGTCCCGCCGAATGGTTCCTAGTCTCAAGTCCGGCGTATGGGAATTTTCTTACATTGACTCCTTATAGCCACTACTGTAACGTGACAGCGATGCTTGTTGTAGGGACCGTAGACTGATGTCCAGATCGTGGACAATAATACTGATTGCGATAGTGATGGTGGTGCAAACCTTCTCCGTCATATCTGATGTCTTGCCGTCGCACCTTGGTGATATCCATCAGCACGAGCAGGATTCGCATGCGATTATCGATGATCTCCCCTCCTCGACGGACATTGGTTTAAGCGAGTCAACTGAGCACTCGGCCGATCTTTCCGATAACTGTCAGGGAAACCATTGTCATGGTTCTCATTTATTGGTGATCACGAATGTCGGTGATTACCCAGCATTGATGACTTCACTGTACGATTCTAGTTACAGCGTTAAATACATAGCCAAACACGTAGACTCATTCCTCCGCCCTCCCATCGCCTGAACCTGTAAATCAAGCCCCCGGAAGGGGATTTACTTACTGTTGATTTCACAGGAATCAGGTTATGTACTACCACGATTTTTTGTGGCGCCCACGGCGTGGGCTGCCGGCAAAACTATTGGCTCTGTGCCTGAGTATAATTGGCCTCCTACCGGGAGGCGCACAAGCTGACACGCAAGCGCTGACACTCGCCGATGCCGTGAGACTATCTCTCAAGCAAAACCCCATGCTTGAGGTGTTTTCACTGAGACTGGAAGGGCTCGAGGGCCAGCGGCTCGCCGCCGACCAGGCTCCCGCGCTGGAAACGGCTTTCGAAGCTGAAAATGTTCTCGGTTCGGGAAACTACGGAGACCTTGATGGGGCTGAGTACACCCTTTCCCTATCATCGGTCATCGAACTGGGCGACAAGCGTGTTGCGCGCACCCAGGCTGTCTCTGGCCGCTATACGCTCGTTGACGCTGAACGTAAAGCCGAAGCGCTAAGCCTGATAGGCGAGGTTACCCGCACCTTTATCAGCACTCTCGCGCTACAAGAAAAGCAGCGACTCGCCAGCGACGCCGTAAGCCTTGCAAAAGACACCCTCGAGGTTGTCACTCGGAGGGCAGAACGGGGTGCCACGCCTCAAGCAGAGGTACTGCGTGCCCGGGCACAAATGAAGGAAACGTTACTGGATCAGCAAAGGCTGCAGGCGGCACTCGACAGCAGCCTAATGGCAATGTCCGCCTTGCTTGGCATGCCAAACGTAGATTTTAGACGGCTCAATGGCAATCTATTTGCCTTCACTAATCCAGCGAATTTTTCAGCATTGTTCAAGCGCGCTAGCGACAGTCCGAATATTCAAGTGTTCGCCAGTGAACAACGCTTGCGAGATGCAGAGCTCGCGCTTGTCCGCAGTCAATCGCGTAGTGATCTCCGCTGGCAGATCGGCGCTCGGTATTTCGAGGAAAGTGGAGACTCAGCGCTGGTGGCGGGCGTCTCAGTGCCTCTGTTCTCGAAGAGCCGCAACCAGGGACAGATACGGGCGGCACAGGCGGCCCGAAATGAGGTGAGTCTGCGACGGGATAGCGCGCTACTGATGCTGCGCGCACGTCTCTATGAAGCCTACCAGCTTCACGTCCAGGCGGTGGGTGCTGCGACCACAATGCAAAAGCAGGTGATTCCGGACCTTGAGAGGGCATTAGAGCTTACCAGAGACGCCTATGAACAGGGTCGTTATAGCTATATCGAGTGGCAATCCGCCCAACGGGACTTGCTCGCAAGCCAGCGCAACCTTGTCGATGCGGCTACCTCAGCGCTACTCAACCAGGCCCTAATCGAACAACTGACAGGCGAGTCGTTGGCTGCTGCAGCCGTTGACTCCAGCCGTTGAAAGCACAGGATTTCCGATCATGAATCTATTACAGACACTGCTGGTTGTCGCAAGCACATTGGGCTTTGCGTGGGGACCGGCATACGCAACTGAGTCCTCCGATTCGGTAAAACATGACCATGAATATGAAACAGAAGGGGGTCACGAAGAGGTCCGTCAGGAAGAGGAAGCCCATGTACGTATTAGCCTCGCATTGGCTGAACAGTCCGGATTAAGAGTTGCGGAGGCGGGGCCGATGGTTGTAACCGAGACCCGGACAAGTTATGGACGCCTAGTGACAGATCCAGAACGATTGGCGCATGTCACCGGTCGGTTTAATGGGCAGGTGCGGCGAGTGGAAGTGAGTCTTGGTGATGCGGTCAAGGCAGGGGACGCCCTGGCTGTCATCGAATCCAATGAAAGTCTTCAGTCCTATACGGTAACTGCGCCGATTGCTGGCACAATTACCCAACGAAACGTCAATGTTGGAGAGCTGGTCAACGGCCAGCCGCTGTTCGCTATCGCCGATCTCGATACTCTTTGGGCAGAGTTGAAGATTTTTCCAGGACAACGCGAGGACGTCAGTATCGGACAGCAGGTGCGATTTGCCATTGAAGATAAAGCTTATGACGGCAACATCCTGCATCTTCTACCGAGCAAGAATGATGCTCCCTATGTTGTTGCTCGTGTTGCTGTTGATAATAACCTGGGACTGCTTTCGCCAGGTTTGCTCGTGACTGCCAAGATCGTCGTCGAATCCTCCGAAGTACAATTGGCCGTTGATAGGCGGGGTATACAGCAATTCGAAAACCGAACGGTGGTGTTCGTTCAGGAGGGAGAGACTTATGAGCCCCGCCCTGTGGTGTTAGGTCGTAGCGATGAACGCGTTGCCGAAGTACGGTCAGGCCTGGAGCCCGGCGACAAGTATGTTGTCGAGAACAGCTACTTGATCAAAGCCGATCTGGAAAAGTCCAGCGCTACTCACGAACATTAACAGGAGGCAATCATGATTGATGCTATCGTGCGCCTCTCTGTAGAGCGGCGCTATCTTATCCTATCTCTGGTTTTGATTGTTGTCGGATTCGGCGTCTGGAGTTTTCAACGCCTGCCTATCGACGCAGTGCCGGATATCACCAATGTCCAAGTCCAGATCAATACTGAAGCGGAGGGCTACTCGCCGCTTGAGGTCGAGCAGAGGGTGACGTTTCCGATTGAAACTGCGCTCTATGGGTTACCCAGACTGGCCTATACACGCTCATTGTCCAGATATGGCCTTTCCCAGATTACAGTCGTCTTCGAAGAAGGCACGGATATCTACTTTGCTCGCAATCTGATCACTGAACGATTGGGCGCTATCAAGGGGGTTTTGCCCATCGGCCTCGAGCCGAAAATGGGGCCTATTTCCACCGGTCTCGGTGAGATCTTTATGTACACGGTGACTGCAAAAGTCGGAACTTCCCAAGCAAATGGCGAGCCCTGGGATGCGACGGCACTGCGCGAAGTGCAGGACTGGATTATCCGCCCTCAGCTTGCTCAGGTCCCCGGGGTGGTGGAAATCAACACAATTGGCGGATACGACAAGCAATATCATGTCACGCCTTACCCCGCCAGATTGCTTGAGTTCGACTTAAGCCTTGCTGATGTTAGCGATGCACTGCGTGCCAACAACGACAACCGGGGCGCCGGCTACATTGAGCGAAATGGACAACAGTTGCTGGTGCGTTCTCCGGGGTTGCTGGAGAACATCGCGGAAATTGAGCAGGTTGTCATTGCCAACCGAGGCGGTGTGCCGGTACAGGTGGGCGATGTGGCGGATGTCGCGATTGGCAAGGAACTGCGCACTGGCGCTGCAACCAGGGACGGTGAAGAAACGGTTCTGGGTACCGCGATGATGTTGATGGGAGAGAATTCTCGCAGCGTAGCAAAGGCGGTGGGAGAGCAACTGGAAAGCATTCGTCCTTCACTACCAGAGGGTGTCGAGTTGGAATTAGTCTACGACCGCACCTCTCTAGTAGATCGGGCCATTGCCACCGTACAAAAGAATCTGCTCGAGGGCGCGCTGCTGGTAGTAGTGGTCTTGTTATTGCTACTGGGAAATCTGCGAGCGGCTTTGATCACGGCAGCCGTCATCCCCCTATCTATGCTGGCAACTATTAGCGGCATGGTACGTACAGGTGTCTCTGCCAACTTGATGAGTCTGGGCGCACTTGACTTCGGATTGATCGTAGACGGTGCGGTAATCATTGTTGAGAACTGTATTCGACGCCTCGCTGAAACACAGGCGGGCAGTGGGGGCCTTCTCCCAATAAAGGAACGGCTCCAACTGGTGTATGAGGCCACAACGGAAGTGATACGACCAGCGTTGTTCGGTGTGGCGATTATCACCGTGGTTTACATTCCTATCTTCAGTCTCACTGGTGTCGAAGGAAAGATGTTCCATCCGATGGCCGCCACGGTCGTCATGGCGCTTCTTGCAGCCATGGTGTTTTCGCTCACTATCGTTCCCGCAGCGATTGCCATCTTTATGAATGGCAAGGTTGAGGAAAAGGAAAGTCGCGTTATGCGTTACGCGAAATTCATTTATCGACCGATGCTCGAGTATGCCCTGGAATTCCGCTGGGTGGTACTGGGCAGTGCGAGTGCGCTGTTGGCAAGCTGTCTTTGGCTGGCAACTACCCTAGGAACAGAGTTCGTACCACAACTGGGCGAGGGCGATTTTGCTTTACAGGCGCTACGTGCACCCGGCACAGGCCTGGAACAAGCACTGGAGATGCAGGAACAGCTGGAAAAACGTATAAAAGCGTTTCCTGAAGTGGATAAAGTGTTTGCGCGCACAGGTACAGCAGAAGTCGCGACGGACGCCATGCCACCCAATATATCCGACATTTATGTCATCGTTAAACCCAGCGACCAGTGGCCTGATCCTGGAAAGTCGCGTGAGGCTCTGATTGCGGAAGTTCAGGAGGCTGTAGAGCTCCTGCCTGGCAATAACTATGAATTCACCCAACCTATCGAAATGCGCTTCAATGAGCTCATTTCCGGGGTGCGAGCAGATCTAGGCATCAAAGTATTCGGAGACGATCTAGATCAACTTCTAGATACTGCGAACGCAGTGATGGAAGTGGTGCAGTCGGTTGAGGGTGCCGCCGACGTCCGAGTAGAGCAGGTTACGGGACTTCCCATGTTGTCCGTTCATCCCAAGCGAATGGCATTAGCGCGCTATGGTCTTACTGTTGACTCGTTACAGGATTTAGTCGCGGCCGCGGTCGGCGGAGAAAATGCCGGAATGATCTATGAGGGTGACCGGCGGTTCCAACTGGTGGTTCGTCTGCCTGAGACCATTCGCCGTGACGTTGATAATCTTGGAAATCTACCTGTTCCATTGCCGGATGACGAGTTTGTGCCGCTTTCTGAAGTCGCGACAGTTGAGTTGGCACCAGCGCCTAACCAGATCAGCCGCGAGAATGGAAAACGGAGGGTGGTCGTTACAGCTAATGTTCGTGGCCGAGATCTGGGCAGCTTCGTATCTGAAATTCAGCAGCGCGCTCGCGAGGAGGTGGATATTCCCGCGGGTTACTGGCTGGATTATGGCGGAACGTTCGAGCAGCTACAGTCGGCTAGCCAGCGGCTGTCTGTCGTAGTGCCAGTGACGCTGGCGCTCATTATTGCTCTGTTGGTGATGGCTTTTGGTTCAATCAAGGACGCGCTAATCATTTTCAGTGGTGTACCGCTTGCACTCACTGGCGGCGTGTTGATGCTATGGCTGCGGGATATGCCGCTTTCCATATCAGCGGGAGTGGGATTTATCGCGCTGTCTGGAGTCGCGGTATTGAATGGCCTGGTTATGGTTGCATTTATTCGTGATCTGTGGCATCAACATGATGATTTGAGGGCGGCCGTTGTCAACGGGGCACTGGTCAGATTGCGACCGGTTCTAATGACTGCATTAGTAGCCAGCCTTGGTTTTGTCCCAATGGCGCTGAACACCGGAACCGGAGCGGAAGTACAACGGCCACTGGCGACAGTGGTTATTGGTGGGATTATATCCTCGACACTTTTAACACTTTTTGTGCTTCCCGTACTTTACTCAATGCTGCATCAGAAGACAGTCAATGGAGGCAGGAGATGAATAAAAGTAGCATTTGCCAGTCTAGGTCTTTAGCGCATTTCAACATTCAGGTAAAAGGCTGTCGGATTGCGCGGCGCAGATAATGCTTAAGTGGACATCACTAATACTAACCGTTTTGATTGCTTTTCAATCAGGGGTTGCTATGGGTGATGTCCACCAGTCCGACCAAAGTGGTTTGGATCACCTGGAACTCAAGCAGGGCCATGATTCCGAGTCATTCAGCGAGGCTGAAAACCCCTCCCCGTTCGGAGCCTCCGATCACATCGACTGCCATCATTGCTGCCATTGTCATAACATATTTCCAGCATTCTTAACTGTTCATAGTTGTGGCTTGGTACCTTCACGCTCTGACCGCAACGCCAGTGTTTATTTGCTTGTATACCAATCCAATTTTGTGTCCCCAGGCCTTAGACCCCCTATCGCCTGACGTCACTCTCCGGTTGCCGACTGGCATCAAAATTTCTCAATAATCTGTACGTGAGGTAATGCATGTTCATGTATTTTCGTTGCCGTCAGGATATAGGCCGAAACCTGATACCCTGGACAAGACGCATATTTCAATGCGGTGCGCTTATCGGCTTTTCCTCCCTTGTCTCAGCCACGGGAGTTCAAGAGACAAGGCTTACGTTTCCCGAGGCCTTATCTCGGGTTCTAAGGGGGAATCCCGAACTGGCTGTGTACCCCTATGACATTCGCGCGGCCGAGGCACGGGCCCTTCAGGCAGGGTTCCGGCCTAACCCGCAAATTTCCCTCGATGTAGAGAATATCGCTGGTGGTGGTGAATTTTCGGGGACCGACGCCATGGAAACCACCCTGGCGCTCAGCCAGGTCATTGAGATGGGTGGCAAGCGTTCCCTGCGCCGTGATGTTGGCCAATGGCGCCGCCAAACCATTGAACGCGACTACGAACTTGCCCGTCTGGACGCGTTGTCGGCGGCGGCCAGTCGTTATCTGGAAGTGGCGCAAACACAACGCTTGCTGGTCTTTGCTCGGCAAGTCGTGGACTTTACAAGCACCGCAGAAAACGTCGCCCAAAGGCGGTTTAATGCTGGCAGCGCTAGTCGGGCGGAACTGAGCCGTGCTCGCACGGACTTGATGCAGGCCAGGCTGGCGGTGAGCAATCTCACGGTGCGCCAGGCGAACACCAAGCGGCGCTTGGCGAGTCTGTGGGGCGAAACCTCAGTGGATTTTACCGGTGTCGAGGCCGAGCTCTTTGCCCTGGCGCCAACGCCTGAGTTTGCCAGCGTCCAATTCCAACTGGAACAGGCCCCGCAGCTCCAACAGTATATTACCCTGGAAAGACTGCGCCAGGCTGAACTGGACCTGGCCATTGCCCGGGGCCGACAGGATATCGAAGTCGGCGCGGGCTTCCGACGGGTCGAAGACACCGGCGATACTGGTGTGGTTTTTTCGTTTTCCATGCCCCTTGGCGTCTCTAACCGAAACCAGGGCAACATCACTGCCGCGCGGGAAAACCTGACAAAACTGGATCTCGAAGAGAAGGCCACCCGGGTGAAAGTGTTCACAGAACTGCGCAATGCCTTCGCCTGGCTGGATCAGGCCCGCGAGCGGGTTACCCTGTTACGTGAGCAGATACTACCCGAGTCCCATCAGGCACTCGCGCTGATTCAGGAAGGCTACGGTGACGGGCGTTTCTCCTATCTGGAGCTGGTGGAGGCCCGGCGCCAATTGCTGTCATTCGAAACCGAGGCCATTGTCGCTGCCACTGACTTTCACCAAACCCTGATCACCTTGGAGACTTTGACCGGCCAGCCACTCACGGCGGAACGTCGTTTACTGTACCCCACCGGCACAGTGAGTAATTTCGGATCTGATCTGCGCCTGCCTACGCTTGACGGCATCAAAGTTAAAGGGTCTCTTTCACCACAGGATGAATCACAATGAATACTTTGTTGAGTTGTGTATTTTGCGGAATTTTGATTCTTGCACTATCACCACAAAGCTCGATCGCCGCCGCTACCACTACTATCGCAGACGAAGCCGCTCACACTGAAGAGCGCGCTCGGCATACAGACGACAAACAACACTCTGAACATGACCCCGTTGAAGGGAAACATGAGGGGAAAGCTCACTCCGACGATTACGGCGACCACGTTGAAGAAGCCAGTCATGAGGGCCATGAGGAGGAAGAGCCCGAGCTAAACCTTGGCGCCGACCTGCTATTTGACTTTGGCGGTGAAATTGCTACCGCTGAAGCTGGTGTGATTCGCCAACAAGTCTCGCTGCCCGGAGAAGTAAAACTCAACGAGGAAGCCGTGGCCCATATCACGCCTCGCTTCCCGGCCAAGATCGTCGAGGTGCTGGCAAAAACCGGTGACAGTGTGAAAACGGACGATATTCTCGCCGTGGCCGAAAGTTCCGAGACGCTGTCTCGTTTCTCACTGAGATCCCTCATCGATGGCGTGGTCATCAAACGCCACGTCACCTTGGGGGAACACCTGGCACCTGACGATACCGCTTTTGTGGTGGCGGGTTTGTCTACATTGTGGGTGGATATCGCCCTCTATCCCAAGCAAGTACCTCTGGTAAAGATAGGGCAGCCGGTGCGGGTAACTACCAGCCACGGTCCAGCACCTGTGGAGACCAGCCTGGACTATGTGGCTCCCTTGGTGGACGAGGCCACGCGTACGGGCTTGGCAAGGGTCTTCCTGGACAATTCGGAGAATGACTGGAAACCGGGCATGTTCATTGAAGGCCAAATCACCCTAGGTGAATTTTCCGCTGCTGTCGTGGTACCCAGGACCGCCATTATTGATTTGGAAGGCCAGTCAACGATATTCGTGCGGCACGACGGGAACTGGGAACCTCGCCAGGCCAAGCTGGGTCGCGGAGACAGCGACTCGGTGGAAGTCTTGGCTGGCCTGGAGTCGGGCGAACGTTATGTTGCCAAGGGGGCATTCGTGCTCAAGGCACAGCTGCAGAAAAGTGAATTTGAATCCGGACACAACCACTAATTGCGGGAGAACAGTATGCAAACTCTTATTCGTTTTGCGCTGGAGAACCGGCTCTTAGTGGTCGTGATTTCTCTTGCAATGCTTATCGGTGGTTACTTCGCGTATCGGACTTTACCGGTTGACGCCTATCCGGATATTTCACCCGCGTTGGTGCAGGTCTTTGTGGAAACCGAAGGCCTGGCGCCGGAGGAAGTCGAGAAATACGTTACCTACCCGATCGAAAGCGCCATGAATGGCCTGCCGCAACTGGATCATGTGCGATCGATCTCCAACTTCGGTTTGTCCGTGGTCAATATCTACTTTGAGGACGGAACCGATATCTACTTCGCCCGCCAGTTGGTAGGGGAACGCCTGCAGGTGGCCCGGGGGGCCATTCCTGAGGGTTTCGGCGAGCCGGTAATGGGACCAATTACCACAGGCCTCGGCCAGATACTGTTCTACGTGCTTGAAGATACTAGCGGACAATACAGCAACACCGAGTTGCGGGAGGTCCAGGACTGGATCGTCAAGTTCAATCTCCAGACCGTTAAAGGCGTGACGGAGGTCCTCTCCATCGGCGGCGAGGTCAAGCAATTCCAGGTGCGCATCGATCCCGACTCGCTGATCCGCTACGACGTGTCGCTGCCCGACATCAAGGATCGGATCGAGGCCAACAATGCCAACGCTGGGGCACAATTTATCGTCAAGAATGATGAGGAATACATCGTCCGCTCCGTGGGCCTGGCCACGGACCTGGATGCGCTGCGCAATATCGTGGTGAAAACTATCGATGGCACGCCCGTCTACCTGCATCAGTTGGGCGAGCTGGACATTGGCGGCGAAGTCCGGCGCGGCCTGACAAGTAAGGATGGTCAGGGCGAAGTGGTCGTGGGCATGGTGTTGAAGCTGATCGGCAGCAACACCTCCCAAGTGATCGGCGCCGTCAAAGAAGAACTGGCCACGATCAACGCCAACCTGCCAGACGGTATCGAAGTACAGCCCTATTACGACCAAGCAACGCTGGTCAAAGCAGCGGTGAGCACGGTGATCAATGCCCTGTTGCAGGGCATTATTCTGGTGGCGCTAGTACTGTTGGCGTTTATGGGTGGCCTACGGCCCAGCTTGGTGGTGGCACTCTCGATTCCGTTTTCCGTCGGTTTTACCTTTCTCACCATGAAATTCTTTGACATCTCCGCCAACCTGATGTCCCTGGGCGGGATCGCCATCGCCATCGGCATGATGGTGGATGGCGCGGTGGTTGTGGTGGAGAATATCGACCGGATGTTGCGCGAATCCTCCCCGGAAGAATCGCGGCTACACCTAATTGCGCGGGCCTGTCAGACAGTGGCGCGCCCTATTCTGTTTGCCATCAGTATCATCATCATCGTGTTCTTGCCACTGTTCACTTTACGGGGTGTAGAGGGTGCAACTTTCCGGCCACTGGCCTATACAGTGGCAATGGCGATGCTCGGTTCGCTATTTTTTGCCCTGATTGTGGCACCAGTAGCTTCATCCCTGCTGATGAAACGCCCAAAGACAGACCCTGACAAACCCCGCAGAGACATTGTCAGTCTGCTACTGAAAGGCTACCAACCCCTGGTTCAGGCCATGGTGGCTCACCGTTGGATTGCGGTGACCTTGGCAGCGGTGGTCCTCGGTATCGGCATTGTTGTCGCCCCGAGACTGGGATCCGAGTTTGTGCCACGCTTCAATGAAGGGGATTTACTGATCCGCGCCACCATGGCGCCTTCCATCTCGCTGGAAAAAGCCGAGACGACAATCAGCGTATTCGAGCGGGAATTAATCGAGGCGTTTCCGGAGGTCACCCAGGTGGTATCTCGAATAGGCCGCGGTGAAGTCGGCGCTCACGCCGACCCAGTGAATAACGCGGAGATATTCGTCGCACTTAAACCGCAGGATAAATGGGAAAGTGCGGAGACGCTGGATGGCCTGTACGCAGCCATGAGTGAAGAATTCGCAGATTTCCCCGGCGCGCAATTCAACTTCACACAACCCATTGCCGCGGCCGTGGATGAACTACTGACTGGCACCAAGGCGGAACTGGCCGCCAAACTCTTTGGCGATGACCTGGATGTGCTAGTGGAGAAGGCACAGGCCATCGAACAGGTGATGCGCACCGTGCAGGGTGCCCAAGACGTTCAGCGTGATCAAATCGGCGGCACACCGCAACTGCGAATTACTTTAAACAGGGAAGCGATCGCCCGCTACGGCCTCAATGTCAGCGATGTACAGCGCACCCTGAGCATCGCTGTGGGTGGCAGCGAGGCGGGACAGGTGTTCGAAGGTATCCGCCGCTTTGACATCTTTGTGCGTCTTAAGGAGCCCGCGCGCGATCGGGTCGATGTTATCGGGCAACTCATTATCGAAAATGCCACCGGGCAGCGTATTCCCTTGGAGGAACTGGCAGCCATCGAGGAAGTCGTGGGGCCGCGTCAGATCACACGGGAAAACAACCAGCGCTTTATCACCATCCAGACCAATGTCCGCGACCGGGATATTGGCTCCTTCGTGGCTGAAGCCGATGCCGCTATTGCCGAACAGGTGGATTTGCCGCCGGGTTATTTTCTCAAGTGGGGAGGGCAGTTCGAGCTCCAGCAGCAAGCGAACAAGCGCCTGATGATCGTAGTGCCCATTACCCTGGCACTAGTGTTCTTGATGCTATTCGTCAACTTCAGATCCCTGAGAAACGCCATGTTGATCATGCTCAATATCCCTCTGGCACTGGTGGGCGGTATTGTCGGTCTATGGCTAAGTAATCAGAGTCTCTCGGTACCGGCTTCGGTAGGGTTTATCGCCCTGTTTGGTATAGCTCTGGAAAATGGGCTCGTGTTGGTGAGTTACCTGAATGAGCTGGTCAAGGACGGGATGTCTATTGCGGAAGCCAGTGTACGGGCGGCCTGTGCCAGGCTGCGCGCGGTGATCATGACCGCCGTGACCACCGCCCTAGGGCTTTTTCCGTTGCTGTTCGCCACCGGTACCGGTAGTGAAGTCCAGCGGCCATTGGCGACCGTCGTTGTCGGTGGCTTGGTGACGGCAACAATCCTGACCCTATTGGTTCTTCCCGCACTTTATCAGTGGTTTGCCGACAAACCAACTGATTCGAGCGAATCCCACTAAATTGGGGATAGTGCTATGCAAGAGATCAGGGCCAATATCAAGCGCCACCAACCCTCTTGATTTGGATAGCGAATCCATCAACTACTCGAAGGTGGAAATTATTTTTTGAAGACCGGTGCTTGGCCGAGGTCGTTCAAGTACCAAAAAAGAAAACCACATCGGACTGCATGACAGTTCTAGTCTTTATCACGGCGTGGGCTGCAATAAAATGTGCTACATATTTTTGGAGATATTGAGATGGACGGTACTGTAGAAGAAATTATGACTACGGCGGTAGTCTGCGCGAAAACTGACTACAGCGTAAAAGAATTGATGGAGATAATGGACAGAGAAGAACTCCACTGTATGCCAATCATAGATTGCGAGGGTTTCTGCGTCGGCATTGTCAGCGGCGCTGATTTGATCCGCTGGCACAAAATACGAAAGAGAAGTACTGAGGTTTATGCTCATGAGATCTTATCTCACCCGGTCATCACAGTGTCTCCCCAGATTGAATTGAAAGATGCCGTGAAATTGATGATCTCAAACAACATTCACCATCTCTTGGTAATGGAAAGCGGCGAACTGATCGGAATAGTTTCTGTTATGGATGTCTTAAAGCATTTCATTTTGGATTAAAGCGTGAATCATGGCTAGCTACAAAAGACGGCGGCGAGAGACTTTGAACAGACCTTTCCCAAAGAAAATGGTTTTAATATGGCTTTTGATGACGGCTATTTCACTTGGTTTTTTGATCACTCTGCAGATTTTTGAGATCGATATTGATGAAGCAGACATGGTGGTCTATCAATCAAAAAAATGTAGCTGTGTAAATGAATGGATTGCGCAGCTAAAGAGTGAGGGCTACTCTGTTGCAGTTAAGAAACCCATGTTTGTCAGTGTTATCAGGAAAAAGAACGATATACCAAAGGAGTTTTCCTCATGCCATACCACCATTGCTGGGCAGTACTTTATTGAAGGGCATGTACCTATGAGAAGTGTTAATTTCCTTTTGGACACCCAGCCTAATGTCGCGGGTATAGCACCTCTGGGCGAGATGGAAGGAGAATATTCTAATATGACCGAAATGAAGACTTCTAAAGAAGTTGTAGCTTTTAGTGATGATGGACGATACAGCATATTTGAGCAGGAATAAGCGTCCGCACATTGCTGTGATTCGAGAGTCACAGCAACAAATGGACCAAGGCCTTGGCGGCTCTTCTCACTGTGTGCTTCACCACATATGTTCAATGAATGAAAAGGGTCGGCAGCATCGGTCAGCTCACTGCAAGATTCCCTCGTTTTAGTAATAGATAGGGCCATTGGCAGAACGGCTAGCGTTATCTTCCATGCTCGAAAAGCGTACCGAAAATGAAAAGTGAAATGACAACCAAAAAAAAATCGACCTAAAACTGATATTGCCGGACGTAGACGACCAGGGGGATGCGTGTCTTGAACGTCTTCGCGACATCGTTCAAGCGAAGCGCGGTATCGAACGCTCGCACGTCGTCGAAACTGGCGATCGGCGCACAGGCGAACTGTGCGTGCACTTCGATCACGGCCTACTGTCGTTGCAGGACGTGCGTCAACTTGCGCAACAGGCAGGCCTACAACTGCAAGCATCCTACGGCCACCTGCGCACGGACATCGATCCCTTACCGGAGAGGCGGGCAAAGCAGTTCGCCCGGTCGCTACAAAATGAGGAAGGTATTCTCGAAGCGTTCGTTTCCGGAGACGGAGCAGTTCGGGTCGAATTCAATCGCGAACAAATCGACGACGACGGCGTACGCAGTCACATAGAGCGCCTGAGCGGTATCGCAGAGCATGCGGACGACGAGACGCACGCACACGGTGGCATTTTCGGCGAACGGACCGAACTGATTTTTGTTGTATTGTGTGGTGTTGCACTTTTCTTGGGTTGGCTGATGCCCAAGCTCGCGACTGTCCCCGAAGGGGTTACGTTGTCAGTACTGATTGGCGCCTATTTCTTCGGTGGCTGGTTCACGGTCAAAGAGGCCTGGGCAAACCTCCGCTCCGGACGCTTTGAGATCGACTCACTGATGTTGGTCGCAGCCGCTGGCGCCGCTGCGCTGGGCGCCTGGGCCGAAGGCGCGCTGCTGTTGTTCTTGTTTAGCCTGGGTCACGCCCTCGAAGCCTACGCAATGGGGCGTGCCAAGCGAGCGATCGAAGCATTGGGTGAGTTAGCGCCGCGGACCGCGACTGTTCGCCGCAACGGTTCGGTGCAAGAGGTCGAGGTCGAAAGCCTGCGTATTGGAGACGTCGTCCTGGTCAAGCCGAATGCGCGCTTACCGGCTGACGGATTTGTCAGCCTTGGCGAGAGCAGCGTGAACCAGGCGCCGATTACCGGCGAGAGCGTCCCGGTTGACAAATCGCCTGTCCCGGATGAGGCGATGGCCGCTGCGAATCCAGACCAACTTGAGGCCGCGCATCGCGTGTTTGCGGGGTCGATCAATGGTGGTGGTGCGCTGGAGATCTGCGTGATACGAGTGGCCGCCGACTCCACGCTGGCGCGTGTGGTTGAAATGGTGCGCAATGCCGAAACACAACAATCACCGACACAGCAATTCACGGATCGATTCGAGAGAATTTTTGTCCCGGTCGTGATCGCTGGCGCAGTGCTGGCTATGTTTTCCTGGGTGGTTATCGATGAAACATTTAGTGAGAGTTTCTATCGAGCCATGGCATTGCTCGTTGCGGCAAGTCCTTGTGCACTGGCCATCGCGACTCCGAGTGCAGTGCTCAGCGGCGTCGCCCGCGCAGCGCGTGGCGGCGTATTGGTGAAAGGTGGTGCGCCACTGGAACACCTGGGTCGACTCAACGCGATTGCCTTTGACAAAACCGGCACGCTCACCGAGGGCAAGCCCAAGCTAACCGATGTTGTTCCGTACGGGCCGACCGACGAGCAACATTTACTGCGGGTTGCCATTGGCATTGAGATGCTGAGCGATCATCCCCTGGCCGCGGCCGTCGTGCGGGATGGCAAAGAGCGGCTCGGTTCAGTCGAGCCTTTTTTAGCGTCGAATCTGAAGAGCATCACAGGGCGCGGTGTAACGGCCGAGATCGAAGGCGAAACCACTTTCATCGGGAAGGATGATTTGTTCGCCGAGGTGGACGGACCACCGCTTCCGGATGGGTTACGTGAGGAGGTAGAGAACCTCGAATCGGCCGGTCGCACGACAATGATCGTGCGACATGGTGACGCCTATCTTGGCGTGATTGGGTTAATGGATACCCCGCGCGAAGCGGCAACGGCGGTGATAAAGCGTCTGCGGTCTTTAGGTATCAAACGCATGCTGATGATCTCTGGTGACAACCAGCAAGTAGCAGATGCCGTTGCGCGTGAAGTTGGACTCGATGAAGCGCGCGGTGACCTGATGCCTGACGATAAGGTCACGACCATCAAGCAACTGCGATCAGAGGCTCACGCTGCTATGGTTGGCGATGGCGTCAACGATGCACCGGCTATGGCCAATGCGACCGTGGGTATTGCGATGGGTGCCGCGGGCTCTGACGTTGCCTTGGAAACGGCAGACGTCGCACTGATGGCGGATGACCTCAATCATTTGCCATTTGCGGTAGGCCTGAGTCGCGCGACCAGCCGAATCATTCGACAAAATCTTTGGCTAAGCCTCGGTATTGTGGCCGTCCTGGTTCCCTCGACGCTTTTCGGTTTGAGTATCGGCGCAGCGGTTCTGGTACATGAAGGTTCAACGGTCATCGTCGTATTCAATGCATTGCGGCTGCTGGCATTCAGCGATGCAGAAAATTTGAAGGGGAAAGCACGTGGATAGGGCGAATCCGTCACGGCTGGATCAGGCAGACATCGTCGTTGTCTCAGTGCGTTGTGGCGGCCGGCGCGTAGGTATCTCAACCCGCTTTCCATTAAGTAGATCCGAACATCGATAGTTCTCCGATAAGCCAAGGTAACCAGTCATGAAGCGCATTTTTCACCGTCATCGATCGATGCTCGTCCAGCTAGCTATAGGCGCGTTTCTTGGGGTTTTGTTACTGCACCCATTGACGATGCTGGTCTTCTATTTTGAGTTCAATGAGGAGTTGGCTGCACCTTATTCCAACGCATTGTCCTTTATGGCGAATCGGCTGCAAACCTCGACGTTTCAGGAGTTGGTTCCTATGAATGCTGTATTTGCTGTGCTTGGTGCTGGTCTCGGGGTCGTTATATTTTTTTACAATCGGATAATTGAAACGGAGCAACGACGGGCCCAATGGTTAGAGCGGGAGCTGAACGTAAACCTACCGGGTCTTATTGCGACAGGCGAGAATGAGCGCCTGGAGTTCAAGTCGACGTTGCGCTGGAATCTGCGAGAAAAACGAGCCGATAAAGCACTCGAGCAAGTTATCGTAAAATCAATTGCCGGATTGATGAATCACCGTGGGGGTAGTTTGTTAATCGGTGTTAGTGATACCGGCGATGCCGTCGGCATCAGTGCCGATTGCGAAACACTGAGGCACAAAAACGCGGACGGCTTTGAGCGTGCACTCATGGATATCGTGCGCAGTTGTTGATTTGCACTTAAAACTGACCCAGGATTTGCATCTAATATTGACCCACCCTGGTCGCCAGATTATGGCGTAGTTTTAGGTTTCTTGCTGCCTTT